>MDTG01285707.1_pt1 | contig 12427 bp, 13 predicted proteins | sample 811421 | NCBI WGS metagenome assembly MDTG01 (sample SAMN05326645, study PRJNA326480) | marine metagenome | isolation source: seawater | place: Pacific Ocean: South East | collected 2011
CGGCATCGGATCCAAGAGCTTTTGGTGAAGCGCAGGTTTCGGAATAAATAATGGAACTCGGATTTCTACTAAAAAAACTAATCAGTATGTGGTTAATGCCACTGCCCTTTTGCTGCTTACTGATTATCTTTGGCTTAATTATTAGCTATTGGCGCGCTCACATAGGCCGTGCCATTGCCTTTTCTGGCGTAGCCTTGCTGATGTTATTCAGTTGGCAGCCGTTTGCCAACTCAGTGTTATATCCGTTAGAGCATCAGTATCAAACGTTTAATATTGAACAGCCCGTAGAAGCCATTGTCGTTTTAGGAAACTGCCATAACGTCAATAACGAAATCCCTCCTATGGCTCAGCTTTGCGGCACAGGTTTATATCGTTTAATGGAAGGCTATCGAATTTGGCAAGCCAACCCAGAAGCTGAACTTTTACTATCGGGCTATGCTGGTACTGAAAGTCGACCATATGCCGAAGTCGCAGGTGAGATTGCACTGAGTTTAGGGGTTCCAAAAGAAAAGATTCACTTATTTCCAACCGCGCAGGATACTCAACAAGAAGCCTTGCTGACCGCTCCTTTTCTAAGAGATAAAGTTTTTGCTCTTGTCACCTCCGCTTCTCATATGCAGCGCTCGATGAAATGGTTCCAGCAACAAAAAGTTGCAGGTAAGTCTTTAGAGCCCATCGCGGCACCAGCACATTTTGCCGCTAAAGAAGAATCAACAGATTGGAAGATAGAAACCAGTGCGCTCATGAAAACAGAACGTACTTGGTATGAATTACTTGGAAGAGCTTGGGCGGTGATTAAGGGTTAACAAACCTGATTCTGTATATCGTCTGAAAATTTACTTCTGACACGAAGGGCAATAAACCGTGGCCCGCTGACCTTGACGGATTTCTTTTAAGGTCTTTTCACAGCTTACGCATTCTTCGCCACCACGACCATAGACATTCAGCTGTTGGGCAAAATAACCCGGCTTGCCATCGCCGCCAACGAAGTCTCTTAACGTCGTTCCACCTTGTTCAATTGCAGCGGCTAATACTTGCTTGATATGTGATACCAGCTTTTCCATGCGGGCTTTGCTGATTTTCCCCGCAGGTGTCGTCGGTTTAATTCCAGCTAGAAACAGACTTTCATTGGCGTAAATATTTCCCACACCAACAACGACCTTACCATCCATAATGAAGGTTTTAATTGGGGCTTTCTTACCTCGACTTTTCTCATACAAATACGCAGCATCAAATTCATCGCCTAATGGCTCGGGCCCAAGGTGATTGATGTAATTGTTATCCACAGGGTCTTCAACCCAAAGTAACGCGCCGAAACGACGCGGATCGTGATAGCGAAGAATTTTGCCACTAGAGAGCTGCCAATCAATATGATCGTGTTTACCAAAAGTTTCTGCTTCGCTCGGTTCTACCAAACGTAGTGATCCGGACATGCCTAAATGCCAAAGTGCATAACCGCGTTCAAATTCAACTAAGATATATTTAGCGCGACGCGTGAGCGATTGAATAACTTGGCCTTCTAGCCCCTGAATTTCATCACTCACAGGCCAACGTAAGCGCCCTTGGCGGATTTTCACGCCTTCAACGACATAACCCTTGAGGTACTTTTCAATTCCGCGCTTGGTGGTTTCTACTTCAGGAAGTTCAGGCATTCTATTCACTCGTTTGCTTAACGAAATTCTACTTCAACCCACGCTCTGCATTAGGTAGTTCATTTCAGGGGACGCAGCAAGTACGTCCATGTATGCTCTCCACAGCGTCCTGCTGCGGGAAGCCCTCTAAAATGAACCACACTAATGCATCACCGTAAATTCTTCCCCAGATTCTACATCAGACAATAATAAAAAATTACGCCTAATTCATATTGTTAAGACTTAGTGATAGTTATGAAACGCTTATGCTGGAAAAATTTAGATAATCAGCACTGCGCGCTGAAGACTGGGGCTTAGGGGTGAAGGGCATCCGATTACATGGATGTAATCGCTGAGCCTATAGGGACATATTCACGGCGTCCCGCACAGACCTAAGCACCATTCTGAGCGCAAGCGCAGTGCTTTAGAAACCAGAAATTTTACTCTCTTCAAATCGCAGACATAAAAAAACCCAGTGTTGTTAACTCTTACAAGCCAACAAGACTGGGTTTTTCGATGACAAAAAAGCTTACTTAATTTTAGCTTCTTTATACATTACGTGCTTACGTACAACTGGATCAAACTTTTTGATTTCCATTTTTTCAGGCATCGTACGTTTGTTTTTATCAGTTGTGTAGAAGTGACCAGTACCGGCACTTGAAACTAAACGAATCTTATCGCGTGGCATAATCTTCTCCTTTAAACTTTTTCGCCGCGTGCGCGGATTTCTTTAAGAACGGCATCGATACCCTTCTTGTCGATGATACGCATACCTTTCGTAGTTAAACGTAAGCGTACAAAACGGTTCTCAGTCTCAACCCAAAAACGATGGGATTGTAAGTTCGGTAAAAAACGACGCTTACTTTTGATATTTGAGTGAGATACATTATTTCCTGTTACAGGGCGCTTACCTGTAACCTGACAAACTTTAGACATTGTTACTCGCCCCGAGTCATTAAATATCAGACCTTCGTCACGAAGAATCCAATGAAAAATCTTGTTATCAACTGATACAAATCGGTATCAATTAAAACTGTTAGTTCCCTCAATTTTTAAGTGGTATTTTCCAAAGCTGAGCATCGGAAACACAACGACCTTAAAAAAGGGTTGCGCTTTATACCAAAAAATTGGGGTTGTATGCAAGGACTGTGGGCTGTTTTTTACACAAACAGCCATTTTTAAGCCTTAATCGGTCATGTTAGTCATGCTAGATGATTATAACCAACCTTTTTCAGCAAAAGAAGTGAACTCGCCATCGCCGACAATTATATGATCCAAAACACGAATATCAAGCAAAGAAAGTGCTTTCACCAAACGATCAGTAATTGCTCTATCTGCCTGACTTGCTTCTGCAATTCCAGACGGATGATTATGGGCAAAAATTAGCGCAGCTGCATTCTTCGCTAACGCCATCTTAACCACCTCTCGGGGATAAACAGCAGCACCATCAATCGTTCCATGAGCCAACTCAACATATTCCAATACACGATGCTGACTGTCCAATAATAAAGCAACAAATGCCTCGCTTTGACGATCCCGTAACTTCGACATCAAATAGCGTTGAGTTAACTGCGGACTTGTTAACGCCCCATCTTTTTGCAAAGTCTGTTCTAAATGGCGACTCGACATCTCCAGAACAGCTTGCAACTGGGCAAACTTTGCAGGGCCCAAACCGTGATGTTGAGTAAACTGACTCTGATCAGCTACCAGTAACTGGCGCAACCCGCCAAAACCTGTCAGTAAATCACGCGCTAAGTCCACGGCACTTTTACCGCTGACCCCTGTTCGTAAAAAAATAGCCAGCAACTCTGCATCCGATAAAAACTCAGCGCCACGTGCTAACAACTTCTCTCTAGGCCGCTCATCGGCAGGCCAATCTGTAATCGACATAATAATCCCTTATTTTCATCCTTTTAACGAAAACCCATATCCCCTTTTTGATTCACCTTATCGACTGATATACTGCGTGCAGATCTTTAAAGGGCGCTCCCATGCAACAACTTTGCAACAAACGTATTCTATTAGGCATAACAGGTGGTATCGCAGCTTATAAAGCCGCCGAACTGGTTCGTGAACTACGCAAAGCCAAAGCGGAGGTGCGTGTTGTTATGACCACCGCTGCACAAGAATTTATTACACCGCTTACGCTACAAGCTTTATCAGGAAATCCCGTTCATTATTCTATGTTAGACCCTGAAGCCGAAGCTGGCATGGGACACATCGAATTAGCACGCTGGGCTGATATTATAGTCGTAGCTCCAGCCACCGCAGACTTCATTGCACGCCTAACTCAAGGGATGGGCAACGACTTACTAACAACGCTTTGCCTAGCGAGTGATGCCCCTTTAGCAATTTGCCCAGCTATGAATCAAGCCATGTGGCGCGATGAAATGACCCAAGCCAACATCCAACGTCTAATCGATGTTAAAGGTAAGAAATTCCACAGCTTTGGCCCTGCAGATGGCGAACAAGCTTGCGGCGACATTGGCCCAGGCAGAATGCTGGACCCAAGCTTAATCGCACAAGAATGCGCTAAATTATTTGCTAGCAAAGCGTTATCAGGTTTAGACGTGGTGATTACCGCTGGACCAACTCGCGAAGCCATTGATCCTGTCCGTTTCATTAGCAATCACAGTTCAGGGAAAATGGGCTATGCACTCGCCGAAGCTGCACGCGACGCAGGTGCACGAGTAACCATAATCAGCGGACCAGTTCGCTTATCTGCACCGGAAAAAGTTACCGTTATTCAAGTAGAAAGTGCTGGCGAGATGCTTACTCAAAGCCTTGAAATACAAAAAAGTTGCGACATATTTATCGCTGCGGCGGCTGTCGCTGACTATCGCCCAGTGCAGGTTGCTCAGCAAAAGATCAAAAAGGCCGGTGAACAAATGCAAATATCACTGGTTAAAAATCCTGATATTGTCGCGACCGTTGCACAGCTCGAAGACAAGCCTTTTGTCGTTGGCTTTGCTGCAGAAACTCAAGATGTCGCCACTTACGCTCGTGGTAAGCTAGTAAGTAAAAATCTAAATCTGATCATAGCAAACGATGTTTCCAATACAGAAATTGGCTTCAATAGTGACAATAATTCAGTCACCGCATTTTGGGGTGAGAACGAACAAGAATTTCCATGTATGTCAAAGTCCGCTTTGTCGAACAAATTGATTGAATTAATCGCTCACAACTATACTGACACTATAAACTCCGAGAAGAACTAAATAATGAAACAACTACAAGTTAAAGTACTAGACCCACGCATTGGTAGCGAAATCCCAATGCCTGAATATGCAACATCTGGATCAGCAGGTTTAGACCTGAGAGCAGCGCTAGAGACCTCATTAACACTGAACCCAGGTGAAACTCAGCTGATTCCAACAGGCCTTTCTATTTACCTAGAAGACCCAAGTATTGCGGCCATGATTTTACCGCGCTCAGGTCTAGGCCATAAGCATGGAATCGTATTAGGCAATCTAGTGGGATTGATTGACTCTGATTATCAAGGCGAGTTAATGGTTTCATGCTGGAATCGTGGTCAACAAGCCTTTACAATCGAAGTAGGTGAAAGATTAGCTCAATTAATCATCGTACCTGTTGTACAGGCCGAGTTTAATCTTGTTGAAGAATTCAAGGCCACAGACCGTGGCGAAGGTGGTTTTGGCCATTCAGGTCGTAGCTAACGGATTAAAAAAACTGGTAATGCTGATAATAAAGACAATAGATACCACTTCAGTATTACTAGCTTCCTAAAAAACCAATAATAAAGGAATATGAACCGTGGAAATGAAAGTGCCAAAAAGAACACTAGCGTTTTATAATCGACTCGGAATTTGGGTCGCGTTATTGTTTATTTCCCTCGGCCTTTCAATGCAAAGCTTGCAAGTAAATCTATTTGCGCAAGCGACCTTAGATAAAGAATACGCTCAAGCTATGGCCCAACAAATGGCTCATAGTTTACGCATTAAGCTAGCTGAAACTCAAATGCAGCAGAAAAATGCAGCTCGTCATGCCAACACTATTGATTATTTAAACAATCCTGACTCCAGTTGGAAGCGTACACTTAAATCCTTAATTACAGGCTCTGAACAAATTTTCATTCTTGATAACTTAAGTGCCTTAGGATTACAGAACCAGCTAGGCTACGCCGTTCAAGAACTCGCCACCAACACCTTAAAAGGCAAAGAATTTCCACTAGAAGCCGTACAGCGTAATGGTGAAATCCACTTTTATTTAGCCACACCAATTAAAGACTACTCTAATAGTATTCAAGGTATTTTATTAATTGAATATGGCGCGAACTGGCTTGAGCAATTACGTTCTGGCGCTGCCGCCAAACATGGCCTGATTTCCACACGCCAAGTATTACGCAGCGATCCCAATAAAGGATTGCAGGTTTTTGAAATTGGTAAAAAAAGCGATTCTCAGTTAACTGTCGTCACCGAATCTATTAACGACTATTGGTTCTTAACCTTTATACCAGCCGATACTCGTCCACAACTTGCTACAACGACCATTGTAACCCCTTGGGTTGTAGCGCTACTAAGCACACTGATAGTGCTATTTATTCTTATTTGGCTGCAAAAGCGTGAAATAAATCGCAACAAATTAATGCTTTATAACTACGTACGCCACCTATACCGCAAAGGCGAGAATGATTGGCCAAAATTTAATATCAAAATCTTCCATGAGCTAGCGAAAGCAATGGAGCATTTAGCAAACTCTAAGGGTATCAACTCAGGTCAGTCTGAATCCCCAGAAAGACATGTACAGAACTCTTCTACAGACCGTGAAAAACAAAGCGTTGAACTTACACAGCCTGTTACAAGCACCAAAAAGAAGAAGGCTTTTAGTGCCCATTCAAATAAGGCAATTCCACAAGTCATGGTAGAAGAAGTTCCGCATGCTAAAGCTATAGTCTCGCAAAGCATCTTCAGAACTTACGATATTCGAGGCGACGCCGAACAAGAGCTTAGCCAAGAAGCGACTGAGCAAATAGGATTAGCATTAGGGAGTGAGCTACAGTCGCGGGGCGAGAAGAGTATCATTATTGCTTGGGATGGACGTCTTTCAAGCCCCAAAATTGCCCAAGCGATGCAAGACGGTTTACTAGCATCTGGAACTAATGTCATTAGCATCGGTGCGGCGACAATAGGCATGCTCTATTATGCTTGCCATGAGCTTGAAACAAGCAACGGAGTCATGATAACTGGCAGTCATAATCCTGCAAATATCAATGGTTTTACCATTGTTATCAACCGTAAATCCCTGATGCAAGAACAACTCATGGCGCTCTATCACAGAATCCAGCGTCAAGATTTTATATCAGGACAAGGGGCTGTTGAAAATAACGACCTATCTCGAGATTATATCGAACGTATCCAAAGCGACATACAGCTCAGCCGCCCACTTAAAGTCGTGTTGGATGGAAGTAACGGCATAGCAGGACCTATTGGATTGCAGTTACTAAAAACCATGGGACTAGATGTTATACCTTTGAACTGTAATGTAGATGGAAGCTTTCCAAGCCATCAGCCAGACCCCAGCAAGTCCGCAAACCTTGTCGCATTACAGGAAGCCGTTAAAGAACATAAAGCTGATATTGGTATCGCTTTTGATGGCGATGGGGACCGCATTGGAATCGTTGATGAGCAAGGTTCCATTATTTCACCCGATCGCATTCTAATGTTCTTAGCCAAAGACATTATTAGTCGCCAGCCTGGCTGTGATGTTGTGTATGACGTTAAATCTTCACGCCGCTTAACTCAGCTAATTTCTCAATCTGGCGGACGCCCGACAATGTGGAAAACAGGTCACAGCCTGATAAAAGCGAAAATGGAAGAGCTTAATGCTGTACTAGGTGGTGAGTTAAGCGGGCATATTTTCTTACGTGATCGCTGGTATGGATTTGACGATAGCTTGTACGTGAGTGCTCGTGTATTAGAGCTACTAAGCCATCAATTTGAACCGGTATCAAACATATTTTCAGAATTCCCTAACGATATATCTACCACAGAGATAACAGTTGATTCAGATGATAAGCGCAAGTTCACTATAATCCAGCTACTTGCGTCAGAGCCCAGCTTACAAGAAGGTGCTCGAATATCGGTTATCGATGGGATCCGCTCTGATTTCGCCGATGGCTGGGGATTAGTAAGAGCATCCAACACCTCACCAACGTTAACGCTGCGCTTTGCCGGTGAGAGCGATGAAGCTCTTGAGCGGATAAAAGCTCTATTTAAAGAAGCATTAAGTCGTCATGCTCCTGAGTTGACGATACCCTTCTAAACCGCTCTTTTGCGAGATGCATGTAACAGAGCCCTCACAATATTTCTGAATCATCACATTGGATAGATGATTCTCATAGGCGGCCAAGCTATAATGCACTGCCTATTTTTTATTAATTGTTCACTTTTATTTATCAGGAAATTAACTTCATGCCATTGAGTCGCAAAGAAGCAGTTATTACGACTAAGGTGCTAAGCGAAGCACTACCTTATCTGCAAAAATTCACTGGCAAGACCATCGTCGTTAAATACGGCGGTAACGCCATGACAGATGACACCCTGAAAAACAGTTTTGCACGCGATATGGTGATGCTGAAACTGATCGGAATTAACCCAATCGTTGTTCACGGTGGCGGCCCACAAATCGGCGATTTATTAGAAAAGCTGAATATTAAAAGTGAGTTTGTTGACGGCATGCGCGTTACAACCAGTGAAACCATGGATGTGGTTGAGATGGTTTTAGGCGGATTAGTTAATAAAGACATAGTTAATCTGATTAACCAAAATGGCGGTAAAGCCATCGGTTTAACAGGTAAAGACGGCCAGCTATTACATGCCAAGAAATTACAAGTAACTAAAAACTCACCTGACATGCAGCAACCTGAAATAATCGATATCGGCCATGTTGGAGAAGTTACTCGCGTAAATACTCAAGTATTAGATATGCTTTCTCAAAGCGACTTTATACCTGTCATCGCTCCTATTGGCGTTGATGCTAATGGAGCATCTTATAACATCAATGCCGATTTAGTTGCAGGCAAGCTCGCTGAAGTTCTTCGCGCTGAGAAATTAATTCTATTAACTAATATCTCAGGCCTTCAAGATAAAAATGGTGAAGTGCTTACCGGTCTAAGCACACATCAAGTCGATGAATTAATTGCTGATGGTACTATTTACGGCGGCATGCTACCAAAGATTCAATGTGCTTTGGATGCAGTTCATGCAGGCGTCACAAGCGCTCATATTATTGATGGCCGCGTACCGAATTCGACGTTGCTAGAGTTATTCACCGATGAAGGGGTTGGTACATTGATTACTAACCGTAAAGCACTTTGATAATAACTGGACTGGAGGAAAAATGATGAACGAAACGGAAGTCAAAATATCCCGCCGCGACCAGATATTGCAAGCTGTAGTCCATATGCTGGAAGCCAATCCAGGTGGAAAAATTACAACCGCTAATATTGCAAAAACGGTTGGGGTTTCTGAAGCGGCGCTTTATCGCCACTTCCCAAGTAAAGCAAAAATGTTTGAGGGCTTAATTGAATTTATCGAAGATGCTGTTTTTTCTCGTACCAATCGCATACTGCAAGATTTTCAAAAAGCAGATATGCGTTGCGAGCAAACCATCACCTTAATTCTTACATTTGCAGAAAAGAACCCAGGCATGTGCCGCTTATTATCAGGCGACGCCTTGGCTGGTGAGACTGATCGATTGCGCCAGCGCATTCATCAGTTTTTCGAACGCTTAGAAACCCAGTTCAAACAGATTTTACGCGAAGCTGAATTGCGCGAACAAAAAGTCACTTGCATGCCTTTATCTGCCAGTGCCAACTTACTCACCGCATTAGTAGAAGGGCGAATTCGCCAATATGTCCGAACCGAGTTCAATATAAAACCTACTCAATATTGGCCTGAACAGTGGCAACTTATCAGCCAACAGTTATTGCGAGATGTTGGATAAAGTTGGTTACATAAAAAAGGAGCTTGATAGCTCCTTTTTTATTACTCAGTCATTATTAAGAGCATCCAGCGGAATATCGCTCTCCAGTGTGCCTGGAGGATATTTTAGCAATAACATCATTCGCGAATATTCTTCAGCATAAACTTTAGTACTTTCTACCTTTTCAACATTTCGACTTTTAATGTTGGAATGGCTTTCACGAATCTGGTTTTGTAACTGCGCAATTTCTAAACGCTTATCCACAGGAATTTCTTGCCCAGATCGCTCATAATTTGCGGCACGCGCCTGAGCCTTCTCTAATTTCTCAGTTAAATCAGCAATGCGACGCTGCTGTAAGCTAATATAACCATTGATATTATCAACCTTGCGTTTACGCGCTCGCTCAACATCTTCTGGCTTAGAGTAAACTCGTAGCAAAGCCTGATCCGCTTCTCGGCGAACTCGAATACGCTCAATACGGGCGGCTTTTATCGCTTCTTTGGCTTCTTTCGCAGCAAGTTCTTCAGCCGTTGCCGCACGCTGAACATGCTTAACCACCAGGCCTTGATCATTTAAGACCTCATAGCCCATCTGCGCATACTCAGGCGGCACATGATCTTTCATGATGACCTGACCATCAACTTTAAAACGATATAATTTGGCGGCATAAACCATAGGGCTTATTAAAGCTAAAATTAAAGTGCCCGTTACGAGCCTCATATTACACTCCGTATTTTTCGCGATACGCTTCAATGGATTCTGCATATTGCTTTAGTTCTGGCTGATCGGCAACGTAAGCCAATACTTGTTCTAGTGTAACAATACTAATTACAGGAATACCGTAATCACGTTCCACTTCTTGAATGGCTGACTCTTCTGCCTTACCTTTCTCTTGGCGATCTAATGCAATTAGTGTAGCAGCTGGCTTAGCACCAGGTGCTGCTTCAATCATAGACATCACTTCACGGATAGCAGTTCCCGCCGTAATTACATCATCAACAATTAAAACTCGGCCTTCTAGAGGCGATCCTACCAGCGTGCCGCCTTCGCCATGAGCTTTGGCTTCTTTGCGATTAAAAACATACGGAACATCTTTTCCATATTTATCAAAAAGAGCTACGCTCAATGTAGTTGCTAAAGGAATTCCTTTGTACGCTGGGCCAAATATAACATCGTAATCAACCCCAGCGTCTTCAAGGGCAGCGGCATAAAAACGACCGATCTCTGCTAAGGCTTTACCAGTATTAAACAAACCGGCATTGAAGAAGTACGGGCTAACTCTACCCGATTTAAGAGTGAACTCACCAAACTTCAGAACACCTTGTTTGATGGCAAATTCAATAAAGTCACGTTGATAATTTTGCATAATAAGCCTTAATAAATACTGCTGTTCTGGTTTCAGCAACAGAGAATCCTTACCAGAAGTTACCCTAGATCCACTAGGATCAGGTATCATACACTCTTCAGTATGCAGGAACCATGTATGAGGATCATCAGCCTACACGTAAACGGCTTAAAAAAAGCCGCAGAACAAGGGCTCTTCGAATGGCTGAATGAAGAGCAAGCGGATGTTGTGTGCATCCAGAACACTCTTGATAGAGAATATAAACTGCCAGACAGTGTGTTGTATCCAGATGGATATAACGGATATTTTTTTGAAGGAGAAACCGACGATTATTCAGGTGTCGCCATCTATACCCGTGAATTGCCAAAAGCAATTATGACTGGATTAGGTTTTCCTGAGTGTGACTTCCAAGGTCGTTATATTCAAGCCGACTTTGAAAATGTCAGCATAGGAAGCATACTTTTTCCGAAAGAAGATGCGTTTCACAGTTTAGAAGATAAGCTCTCTTTTCAGCAAGAGTTCTTAAATCACCTGAAAAAGACTCGCCGTAAACGTCGTGATTTTATTTTTTGTGGCAATTTTGAAGCTGCACATAAAACAATTGATGTTGCCAACTGGCGCCAACAGCAAGATCAATCAGGCTTCTTATTAGAAGAAAGAGCTTTTTTAGATCAGGTATTTGGACCTATTGGTTTCGTTGATGCGTTTCGCGAAGCAAATTTTGGTGAGAACCAATTTACTTATTGGCCTAATGAAGAAGCACGTCGCCGAAACAGCGAAGGCTTCCGTTTTGACTATCAGATTTGCACACCCGATTTGCGCCAATTTGTGGTCGAATCTAAGATCATGAAAAACAAAATATTTAGCAATCACGCACCTGTGTTAGTTGAATATGAGTTTGACGACGAAGATTAAGTCGAATTCGCTTTCTATCGTCAAAGAGTATGTCCTTTTACGGCACGCTGTAAATACATCCGTGTAAGCTCGGAGATCCCATCCATGGGATCTAACGGCCTGAAACGACCTACCCTTTAACGATACGCGAATTTCTACTTATTCCACTAAAGCAGCCTGCTGCATTTCACACAATCCAGTAATACCCTCTTTTGCTAACGCCAACATAGCAGCCAACTCCTCTGGAGAAAACGCTTCTTGCTCTGCTGTGCCTTGAATTTCAACAAAACCACCAGCTGCGGTCATAATTACATTCAAATCTGTTTCAGCCATAGAGTCTTCAGCATAATCCAAATCTAAGACAGCAGTGCCTTTATAGATGCCGACAGATACCGCCGCAATAGGGCTCTTAATCGGATTCTTTTTAACCTTGCCTGCTTCCATTAAACCATTAATCGCATCTTGTAACGCAACAAAAGCACCGGTAATTGCTGCCGTACGCGTACCACCATCGGCTTGAATAACGTCGCAATCTAACTGAATGGTGTATTCACCTAGTGCTTTCATATCAACCGCCGCACGTAAGCAACGAGCTATTAAGCGAGAAATTTCA
>MDTG01328365.1_pt1 | contig 12427 bp, 11 predicted proteins | sample 811421 | NCBI WGS metagenome assembly MDTG01 (sample SAMN05326645, study PRJNA326480) | marine metagenome | isolation source: seawater | place: Pacific Ocean: South East | collected 2011
ATCGGCGCTGAAGGGCTTGACTTCCGAGTTCGGAATGGGATCGGGTATTACACCTTCGCAATAATCACCAGGCATGCATCATATACGAATTTAAATTAAACTTGTAAAGTAGTTTTTAATTAAAAAAACCTTATTTTTCGTGTATTTATCTTGGAACTATGAATAAAAATAATAATAGAAGAAATTTTTTAAAAAAAAATTTAATACTTTTGCTCTCTTTTTCATTTATTAACTTAAATATCTTTTTGTTAAATGCAAAATCATTAATTTTGAAAAAGAAAAGTAATTTTGTTTGGTTTCTAAATAAAAATGATTGATGATTTTTCAAAAATTTGAAGATATTGATTTAAATAACTTTCCAATTTTAATTTTTGGAAGTGGTCCAGCTGGAATATCTGCTGCTATTGAATTAGAAAGTAAAAAAATTCCGTCTATAATAATTGAAGCTGGCCAAAAAGAGTATAATGAAAAATCTCAAGAATTTTATAAAGGTGAAATAATTGGGGATAAATTAACAGATCTTTCCGAAAGTAGACTTAGACAACTTGGCGGAACATCTGGACATTGGGGTGGCTGGTCAAAACCATTGGAAAGCTATAATTTAGAAAAATGGCCTATTAAAAAAAATGATCTCGATAAGTACACAAATAAAACGTGCTCAATACTTGAAATAAAAAATAAATTTCGTAAATCAAAATTAAATGAATACTTTAACCAAATTGAATTTCAATACTCACAAGTAAGATTTGGTGAAAAATATTTTCAATATATAAAAAAATCTAAAATGGTTCATTTAATTTTAAATTGTCATTTGTCCCACTTTGAAAGTGAAAATAAAACTATAAAAAATGCAGTATGTATAAGTAATAATTCAATTAAAAAATTAAATTCTAAATATTTTATTTTAGCGTGCGGAGGAATTGAAAATTCTAGAATTTTGCTCTGGTCAAAAGAAAAAAACAAAGATGCGATATACGAAAATTTACCAATTGGAGAATATTGGATGAATCACCCCTGGATCATTTCAGGAATAGGTGTGATAAATAAAAAAAAACTAAAAACAAAATTAGGAAATAGCTATATAAATTATGAAGGTCCATTACACTTTGCTGCAACTAAAAAACTAGTAAAAGATAAACAATCTTTGAGTGCTGCAATTTACATGAATGCAAAAGAAGATACGAAGATCTATAAAGAAGTTATTAAAGATATTCTTTGTTTAGCTCCCGAATTTGGAAAAAAGATAGCTCGTAACATTTTTTATAAAGATTTAAAATGTGGAAATATATTTATGAATTTAGAAGAACCTCCGTCTAAAAGTAATAAAATTATGCTTGATAATTTTACAAAGGATAAATTTGATATACCAAGAGTAAAATTGTTCTATAAAAAATCCCATGATTCATTATTGACAGCTAAAAAATTTTTAGAAGAATTTGCAAACTTTTGTAGAGAAGAAGATATTGGTAGAATTGCATTAAAAAATAATATTTATGAATTAGAAAATTTTGAAAATATGGGTGGTTACCATCACCTTGGAGGAACTAGAATGGGCCTTTATAAAAACAACTCAGTTGTTGATCCAGATTTAAAAGTTCATAACTTAAATAATTTGTATATTTTAGGCAGTTCTAACTTCACCACCGGAGGTTATACAAATCCAACATTTACAATATTACAATTTTCATTAAGACTGGCTAATAAATTAGCTAAAAAAGTCCTTTCCTAGTATCTTTTAAGATTAGGTATTAAAAGTAAAAATTAATTAAGATTTTAATGATAATTTAATAACATTAATTAAAGTTCGAAAAAGCTCTATTCTTGGAATTTTAGATTTTCCATGTTTTCTTCTGGGAAAGTAAATTGGAATTTGAAAAATTGATATTTTTTTTTATTAAGTTGATAAATTGTCTCCATAAAAAAACTATATCCTTTTGAGGATATCTCATTGAGGTTAAAATTTTTTAATTTTTGTAAATTAAAACCTCTATAACCAGAAGTATAATCATTACAATTTATATTAAATGCAGCTTTTATAAATTTATTTCCCACAATACTTAAAAATAACCTAAAGCCCTCCATGTCACATTTTCCTCCTGGTATATACCTAGAACCAACTACAAATGGACTATTATTTAATTTTTTCAAAAATAAAGGAATTAACTTTGGATCATGGGATAAATCTGCATCCATCGTAATTAATCTCCGATATTTATTTTTGGCAGAATAGTCGTAAGCTAATTTATGTGCTGTATCTAATCCAAGTTTTTTTTTTCTTATTATTACGGATAAATTCTTATATTTTTTTTTTAATTTTAATAACTTTTTATCTGTTCCATCTGGGCTACTGTCATCTATTATTAGTATATCTACATTTTTATTGTATTTATTTACCAAAAATAAATATTTCTCAATATTTTTAATCTCATTAAATGTTGCTGTAAATATTAAAACTGATGACATTTTAAATATATCTTTTACAGTTTGAAGATGTTAATTAAAGTGATATTTCTATTTGATTTATTTTTTACCATGAAATCAACAAAATATTATAAGATTTATATAAATTCAAATTAATTTTATTAATAATGCAACAAAAAAAAGCAGCTTTGATTTTTGGAATTAGTGGACAAGATGGTTCTTATTTAGCACATCTTTTACTTAAAAAAAATTATAAAGTTATAGGTATCACAAGAAGAAAAACAAAAAAAAATTTATTTAGGTTAATAAGTTTAAAGATAATTAATAAAGTAAAAATTATTAAAGGTAGTGCTATAAATATTAAATTTTTAAAAAAGCTCATTAAAAATAATACAAATATTAAGGAAATTTATTATCTCGCAGGAGACTCGTCCGTGGTCAACTCTTTTAAAAGACCAGACTTATCCTTAACAAGTAATACTTTTGGTATTTTAAATATATTGGTCGCAGTTAAAGATTTAAATACAAAAATAAAAATTTTTAATGCTGCCTCTGGCCAATTTTTTGGCAATAATAAACTTAATTATTTTAATGAGAAATCAAAAATCAATCCTCAAAGTCCATATGGTATTTCCAAAGCATCAGGCTATTGGTTGACTAAAATTTTTAGAGAAAATTATAATTTATTTTCTTGTAGTGGAATTTTATTTAATCATGAGTCTCCTTTGAGGTCTAATGAATTTGTCACAAAAAAAATAGTTAATACAGCATTGAAAATGAAAAATAATAAAAAATTAAATTTATACCTAGGAAATGTTGATATTTATAGAGATTGGGGTTGGGCACCAGAATACGTAAAAGCAATGTGGCTTATGTTGCAACAGAAAACTCCATTAGATTTTGTTATTGGTTCAGGAAAAAAAAATAGTATTAGAGAATTTACTTATGAAGTTTTTAAATTATTAAAAATTAAAAAAAATAGATTAAAACTAAATACAAAGAAACTTATCAGGAAAAAAGATATTAAAAGTTATAAAGCAAATATATCTTTTATTAAAAAAAAATTAAAATGGAAACCACAAACATCGTTTAAAAAAATAATATTTAAAATGGTTAATCAAGAATTATTTTAAAAAATTTAATTATTAAAAGCTGTTCTTATTTTTAAAAATAAAAATTTTAAAAGCCATTTTGGATTTGTATAATATGATACATATGAATTATCCAACATTTCAAAAATATCTTTTTTGCTAAGTATTTTGTGATCAAAAACTAGTTCGTTTTGAGTAAATTCTTGATATTCTTTTGCAGTTATTTTTTTCTCGTACTCTTTAAATACTGGTGTTCCTGGGTAAGGTGTAAAAACATTAAATTGTGCATATGTTGAATTAATTTTTTTAGCATAATTGAAAGTATTTTTATAAGTATCTTTAGTGTCTGCAGGTAACCCAACTATATACATCGACTTTACTTTAATCCCAATTTTTTCTAAGTAATTAATTTTCAAAACCTGATTAATATCAGTATCTGAAATTCTACTTGCATCTTTTTTAACATCCATATCACTAGATTCTATTCCAACATAAACTAAATTTACTCCTGCTTTTTTTAATAAATGGGCCAAATCATCATCTATATTTTTTAAATGAGTTTCTATTCCAATTTTAAATTTTTTTTTTGAATTTATAATTTTTTCACAAAGGTCAACAGTGTGTTTTCTATTTATTGAAAAAACAGGATCTCTAAATATAAAATTTTTAACATTTAGATAATTATTGAAATAAATCATTTCATCTAATACTTTCTGGGCTGATTTTAATCTTAATTTTCTTCCCTGCTGCAATGGATAAACACAATAATAAAAACAAGAATAAGGACAACCTTTTGAGGCATACATACTAATTGCCGGTCCTTTTCCAATAAACTTCATAACAGGTGTATAATGATCAAATATAACTTTCCATCCTGGAAAAGCTAATTCATCTAATTCATATGTAGGAAAATTTTCAACAATATTTGGTAATTTTTCTAAATATTCTTTATCTTTATTAAATTTATGAAAAAACATTTCTGGTTCCCCCTTTATTACTTTTGCTCCAGCTTTTAAATATGGTTCGGAAAAATTAGTAGCAAATGGTCCAACAACAAAAACGGTTTTATTATTTTGAACTAAGTAATTTATAGTTTCAATCTCTGTTTCATGACAAACTATAGATGAAGATAAAATAAAAATATCGAAATCTTCATTTTTTAAAATTTTTCTGCTGTATTTAACTTCATATCCATTTTTGATTAGTTCTCCTGCAGTTTGCACAATGTAATGTGGAGGAAAATCTACAGAATCTTTAACAATTTTTCTTAATATTCTAGATATAAAACTATTTCCAAAACCATAATTATTTGCAGTTCCATATCCTCCATTTTGATCTTTATTTATTCTGTATGGTTTTTTTGGATAAACATCAAGCAAGAGAAATTTCATAATAATTTTTATATTATAAATTATAAATTATAGATACTCCTTTTTTTCTATAAATTTAGTATGATCAATAATTACTAGCTGTTGTAAAAGTGATGATTTTTTTTTTAAATAATTTTTGATAATATTAGGCATAAGTTTATTAATCATTGATAAATCAATTTTGATTATTTTTTTATTTTTATCTGAGGCAATTTCAGAAAATAAATCCCATAAATTTTTTGTATCTTTTCCCTGAATATTATAAATTAAATATTCTCTTGATTTATTAAATAATATTTTTTTTATAAAATTATAAATTTTTGTTATTTCAACTGGCTTATGTATGTGTCCTGGAAAAATCATAGGATATATAGGTAAAAAATTAAAATTCAAATAATTATATATTTGTTTAAAATTTCCAGTATTCTGAATTATATTTTCTTTTTTTTCATATATTAAAGGCAATCTTATTGTTATAACATTATAATTTTTTAATTTTTGTTCTGCATTTCTTTTTGTAACAGTATAAAAATCTTTTCTATCTTCAATTATTACATTTAAAGTACTTATATGTATAAATATAATATCTTTTTTTTTCATTTTTAAATGTTCTGCTAAAATACTTGGAAAATCTTCATTTATAAATATATCTACTTTTGATTTAGGTTTAAGACTAGCAGCACAATTAATAATAAAATTTACATCTAAAAATTGATCAAGATATAATTTGAATGAACTACTATTTACGTCTGGAATATCTCTCAAATTTATTTTGATTATTTCAAAATTTTTTGAAAGATTTTTGCAAAGGAAATTTCCCAAAAAACCCGAATAGCCAGTTATTAAAACTTTCATATATATAATTTTATACTATTTATTTTGAATAGATAAATTAACTAATTTTTTTTTTAAATTTTGAAGCCATATAATGATTAATATAAATTATAATTATTAAAAAATAAAAACCAGATGTTTGAAACATAGTTCTTTGCATGCTTGCTTTTATTAATAATTCAACTTCGGTCATTTTAAACATATAAGCAAAATAGATAAATAAAATATTTAATAATAAAAAGTAAATAGTAAAATTTAAAATTTGATTTCTTGGATATTTAATGAGCATATAAAATAATATTGGTAATACAATTAAGTAAATGGAATTTTGTGTTGAATAAACAAAAATATAGAAGGTAACAATTTTTACTTTTTCTAGAATTAATATAAGATCAAATGAAAGGGTTTCTTCCATCTGAAAATATTGAGGATTTAATTCATTATTGTAATATATAAAAAGTGATACTTTTAATGTTAAAATTATAATTGAACCAAAAATTAAAAATATCTTTTCTTTTTTAGTCAGATTATAAGTAATTAGTAGTGAAAATACTAAAAAAAGGCCATAAAAAATTCCCTCATTTTTAATCCAAAATAGTAAGTTAACTATTGCTAAGATTATAGATATTAATAAATAGTTATTTAATCTATTTTTTTTTTCAAAAAGTAAATAGGTAGCTCTAGAAAAAAATAAAATTATAGAAAATATTAGTACATCTTGTAAGCCCGAAAAAAGTCTATAATTATAAGTTAATAATATTAACAAAATTGAAAATATCAATTTTTCATTTAATTCAACTTTTAAACAATTCGAAATTGAAAAAATTGATAAGACATAGATAAATGCGTAAAAAATTCTTCCTAAATACTCATATTCACTATAGGGAAACATCCAAAAAAAAGACCAGAAAAACGAACCTAAGTGAGGATATTCGGAAACTTTAAAATTATTTAAATTTTCTATATTTTGATTTTGATAAAAGTTTAAAGCTTTAAAGTGCCAAATTGATTTTACATCCCATTCAAAATATAATTGATCTGCAATATCAATCGATATTAAAAAAATAAATAATATAAATATTACAAAAAAATAATTAATTTTAATTGTTGATAAAGAAATATTTTTTCTATTTATAAACAAGAATATAATTAATAAAAAAAAATATAAATATAAAATATATTTAAGATTAATATTAGCTATTGAAGATAAAAATATAAAATTCATGAAAAAAATTGAGTTAACTGATATTTTGTCAAATAAGTTAATTTCTAAATTTTTACTATAATTATTCGTATCCAAAAAAATAATTGGAAAAATTAAGATGGTTAAAATAAACAAAATTTGAATAATTATATTAAGTATTTCAATCATCTAATGTAGTAACATCTTTCATATTTATCTAAAATCTCAAATTTATTTAAATCGATTTCATTTATTAATTCGACCTTTATGCTATTTATTTTTTTAGTATCTAGATTACTTAGTTCAATAAAGGTTTTTTTATAAATATTATTAATTTCTTTTGTATCATATTTTATAATTATTGGATCATTACTTTTGATATTTTGATTAAAAAAACTTTTATAAATTATTTCTTTTTCTTTGCCTCCAAAACTTTCTCTATAAATTATTAAATTTGAATTAATAAAAATCTCTTGCACTTTGAGATCAAAATATAATTTTGAAATACCCGATGAATATTTAACACTATTTTTTGAGATAAACTTTTTTCCTAAAGGTTCAAAATTTAAAAATAATTTATTTGGATAATTTAAAAGTATTTTATGAGAATTATCATCTTTTAGTCTTGTATCGTAAATAGCCCAATTAGAACTTGGAACTGAATCTTCATAATTTATTACTAGGGGATTAAATTTGAAATTATATTTTTTTTTAAGATACCTAAGGTATCCGACCGAGTCATTTAAACAATACCCACTCGACTTAGACAATCTAATTTCATAATCATCATTAATTACATTATAAAATTTTCTGAACAAATTTTGATGGAAAATAAAAATTAATATAAGAAAACCTACTATTAAAATCCCGATATTCTTTTTAATATTTTTGTTCAATTTGAATTAATCTATTTTAACTATATATTGCATTTTATTAACTATTAAAGAAAATAAAACACTTACTAAATTAAAATAATGAATAATTATATATTTTTTTTCAAGTATCTTTTAACAAAAAATACATTATTAAGAATTCTTCAAATTTACAAATGTCTAAATATAAAGCTAAATGGTTTAAGTCTTGAATTTGGAGCAATAAAAAACAAAAATAAAACTTTTTCTAACTTTTTCCTTGGAAATGCAAATTTTCACTACACAAATGTAAAATCTAGCAAAGAAAATAATATATTTTATTCAGATCTAACAAAAAAACTAAAAATATCTGATAATAAATATAAAAATATTTTAATATTTAATGTTTTAGAACATATTCCTGAATTTAATTTAGCATTTTCGGAAACATATAGAATTTTAAGAAAAGGTGGTATTTTAATTGGATCGGTTCCATTTCTTTATCAGATTCATCCTGCTCCTAACGACTACTTTAGATACACTAAAGATTCATTAAAATATAATTTAAAAAAAATAAATTTAAACAAATCGAAGTTATTTCATTAGGATTTGGTCCGTTTACAGCAAGTTATACATTAATCCATTCTTATTTAAAATTTTTACCTTTTTTTAGCCAAATTATATTAATAATGACATTTATTTTGGATTCATTTATTCAAATTTTTGTTAAAACAAAGTTAAGTGAAATTTTTCCAATTGGATATTTTTTTATTGCAAAAAAATAAAGGTATTAAAATTGTATAAGCCCATGGATATTTTTTATTGGTCCCCTTTTATATCAAAAGTGGCAACTGTTTCATCTGTTATACGTTCAGCAGAGACGCTAGTAAAATATTCAAAAAAAAAAATTAATGTATCTTTGATAGATGCTATTGGAGAATGGGATGAGTATAAAAATACAATTGATCCAAGAATTAACTTGATAAAATTAAATAAAAAAAATTATTACAAAAATCTACCTAGAGGAGGTTTTGTCAAAAGTAGATTGTCTTACTTAATTATCTTTTTTTTGAGTTTCTACGGTCTTAAAAGTTTAGTTAATGAAAAAAAACCAAATTTTTTAATTATTCACTTAATGACAACACTTCCAATATTTTTAACACTATTTTTCAATAAAAATACAAAAATTATATTAAGAATATCTGGATTGCCAAAATTAAATATTTTTAGATATTTTTTTTGGAAAATTTTTGGAAACAAAATTTATAAAATAACTTGCCCCACTCTTGGAACATATAATTATTTATTAGAAAATAAAATTTTTGATGAAAAAAAAATATTTCTTTTAAGAGACCCAGTGATTTTTATAAAGGATTTTTCCCTTAAAAAGTTTAAAAAAATAGATGATATAAATTTTAGAAACAAAAAAATTATAATTAGTATCGGAAGATTAACTAAACAAAAAAACTATAATTTATTAATTTCTGCTTTTAATCAAATTGTAAAAAAATATACCAATTATATTTTAATTATTTTAGGTGAAGGCGAATTAAAGTTTGAAATATTAAAAATGATTAAATATTTAAAAATTGAAAGCAAAGTATATTTAGCAGGATATCAAGATAATATTTATAAATACCTGAATATTGCTGATTGCTTTATACTTTCATCTCTATGGGAAGACCCAGGTTTTGTCCTATTGGAAGCAGGCCTAAGCAACACACCGGTTATATCGAGCAATTGTCCTAACGGGCCACAGGAAATATTAGATGATGAGAAAAATGGATATTTATTTTTAAATAATAATCAAAGTGAATTAATAAAAAAATTCGAAGAATTTAAAAATGAAGATATTTCAATAATAAATAAAAAGAAGCTCGGTCTTAAAAAAGAATTAAAAAAATACACTCTCTATTCTCATTTTAATGCTTTAAAAAAAATAATTAACCTAGAAGATTAATGAAAGTATCAATTTGCATAACAACATATTATAGAAATGAAAGCCTTGAAAAATGCATAAATAGCATTAATGAAATAAAATTAAAAAAAAATAATAAAATCAATATAATTATTGTTGATAACACTCCAAATAATAATTTAGATAAAATTAAAAAAAAATTAGTTAAAAATTCTAAATATAAAATTACATTTTTGAATGAAAAAAAAAGAGGAAGAGTATTTGCAAGAAATATATATTTACAAAAACTGAAAATTATTAATCCTGATTTTTTTTGTATGTTTGATGATGATTGTATAGTTGATAAATATTGGCTTTTGCAAAGCATAAAAACAATTAATACTTACAAAGCTCAAGTTGTTACAGGACCTCAATTATATTTAAACAATTCTAAATCTACTATGAAAAATACAAATTATTCTAAATTTTTTGAAAAGAATTATGGTAAAAAAAATATTTGTAATGTTAAATGGGCTGCAAGTAATAATGTATTAATTAACTATAAAATAATAAAAAAAAATAATTTATTTTTTGATAAAAATTTAAACAAATTTGGAGTTGGTGAAGACCAATTATTTTTCTTAATGTTAAGTAAAAAAGGTAATAAGATTTATTGGAATAGAAATATGAAAGTATATGAAAAATTTCACTTTCAGAGACAAAATTATAATTGGCTTATAAATAGAAGTTATAGACTTGGTATACTTGGACATTATATCGACCAGAAACTATACGGACAATTAAATGGATTTTTTGTAAATTATTTGAAGTCAATTTATTATTTAATAAAATCTCTAATTTCAATTATTCTAGTTAGAAGAAATTATTTTGAAATAATTTTAAATAATTTTGTAAGATTTTTTGGAAGATTTGTGGGCCCATTTATATTTAAAAATATAGATTTTTAAAAAAATGAATTTGAAAAAAAATTATATTGTCTCAATATACTTCATATTTTACCTGTCATTATTGTTTGGATTTTATTTAAATGAAGATACTTCGTTAGGATATTTAATTGATCATTTTATACACTTAGAAATAATTAATAGGTTTGATAAAGGTTTTTTTGAAACTTTATTGAATTTTGATAATCAAGAACAAAACTTTACTACAGCTCATTCGCCTATTTTCTACATTTCTTATTTTTTTTTAAATAAAATATTTTTTTCTAATGAAGATATGCTTAGGCTATTTAACTTGCATATTTCTTTATTAATACCATTTATTTTTTATAAAATTTTAAAACTCAAATATAAAACCAAAAATAACTTAATCATCTTACTGCCTGGCTTATTTTTTTTATCACCATATTTTAGATCTGGATCTATATGGATTGGGAGCGAAAATATCTCAATGATATTTTTATTTATAAGTTTTTATTATTATTTTTCTTTTAAAATTAATGGAAGGAAAAATTTTAATTTAATAATTTTAAATATTATATTTCTTTGTTTAGGATCTTATTTTAGACCTATATACTCTATATTTAGTATTTATTTCTTTTTAGCTTTATATAAAGATTTAATAAAAATTAATAAAATAGTTGAATATATACTGATTAATTCAATACTCACTTTACCTGCATTTTATTATATTTTTATACTAGAGGTTAATTTTATTGCTATACATCTTGATGAACCAATAAATTTTTCAAGATTTATTAATCAATTTTCAATAATTATCTCAATACTGTTTTACTATTCAATTCCATACTTATTATTTAATTATAATTTAATAAAAGATATTATTTATAATAAAAAAAACTTTTTAATATTCTTCATCTACATTATTACTTTATTTTTATTTTTTAATTACTCTTTAGATTATGGTGGTGGAATATTCTTCAGAATTTCATCAAAATTTTTTGAATCAAATTATATATTTTATTTCTTTTCTGCTGTAGGACTTATAGTATTTAAGACAATATTTATTGACAGATACGGCATAAAAAAAAATTATGATGACTTAATATTATTAATTGTTTTATTTTTTTTAGAAATTGACACAACTATATTTCACGAAACATATGATTTATTATTTTATTTAATTTTTTTAGTGATTATAAAAAATGATTTTTATTCAAATTTTATTAAAAGTTTAAATATTAATAAAATTTCATTTTTATATTCTTTTAGTTCCTTTTTTTATTTAATTTCTTATTTTAAGTCTTATTTTTAATTTATTTATGGAAAATAAAATTTTGGTGGGCCCTGAGAGGATTGCACTCCCGGCCTTTTCGATGTCAACGAAACACTCTACTACTGAGCTAAGGGCCCTGTTTATAACTTATCAATTTGATAAAATGAATCGTGTAATAATTGTAAGTTTTTTTTAGAAATTTTTCTTGTATGTAAACCAACCAAAAATCCTAGGTCCTGAATTTTTTGTGCTATAGGAAATTTATAATTTTTTTTATTTAATTTATATAATTTTGCAGCTGGATGATTTACAAATGAACCGCTGATTACAGGTCTTGTTTCTATTCCTTTTTGGTCTAAAAAATTTATAAATTTTCTCTTTTTTTTTTTATATTTTTCATTAATTAATATTGGCAATCCCATCCAACTAGGATCTATATTTTTATTTGGCTCTACAAAAGTGAATTGATTATTCCACTTTTGAGAGTTTATAATTTTTTTTAATATTAATTTTCTATTGATATTTCTCATTTTCTTTAATTTATCTAATCTTTTAAATTGGTTATGAGCAATTGCAGCCTG
>MDTG01376954.1_pt1 | contig 12427 bp, 11 predicted proteins | sample 811421 | NCBI WGS metagenome assembly MDTG01 (sample SAMN05326645, study PRJNA326480) | marine metagenome | isolation source: seawater | place: Pacific Ocean: South East | collected 2011
GGTTGTTTTTTGAAACAATTTACACCGATACCAGCCTGCTGGATTGTCTATTTTTGGCGAACAGATTGTTTTCACTTTGGAAAGAATGCGTCAAGCTGAGCTCATTGATCATTTAGGCTCTTCTGTTTGCAGATCCAACTAGGCAAACGCATTAAAAAAACAATCATTAATCAAATTCTATTTAAAACCGCTAACGGTTCGATTTGAAAAATTATGTAACACAGTTGCATTCGACAAACTTGAGAAGACGATCTAGATTCCACCACTATTCTCTGGAATCTAGGGGAGACGAAATATTTACATTTAAACGGTTTTGATCGGAGTTGTTTGGATTGTATGAGCAACATTTATTTGATGAACTGGTGTTATCCGGCAACGAAGTATCCACATCAAAGATCCAATCCTCGGCCGAGAGGATTGTTAGCCTCTCCCCTAAGTTTCCAATTTTCTATTCCACCTAAGTCACCTTTGCCTTACGACTTGATGATTGAGTTTTCCGTCAAACGCTACTTTTGAACTGGCGACATTTTGTACGTAAACTCGCGGTCTCCTTGAACAAGAAAAAAGTTCGGAAGGCTTGCCAATTAAACCTTTTTTGAATCGCGTCCAAACAACACGGTATACTTCGAATAACGCGGTAGCTTACGATGAAAAGACAAAAAAAAATTGAAGTTTATGCATCCTCAGATACAGAAATTGTAGAAATGGCTGCATTACTTTTTGAGCTAGATAAATATTACGAGGACGTCCAACTAATTTTCTTGGCCAGTGACGCTAACACCTTTGGAGATAGTAGGTTATGGCAAAGGCTTGAAGACTATAAAAAATCAAGAAATCAAAAAATAGTCGTCTACGACATGGTTAATTTTGTAGAATTCCAACCCGTCAAACCGGGTGCCCAACCTGTCACACCAGTTGACTCGTTTCAGTCTGGATCAAATGAGCCGTTAGCTAGATTTTATTACAGGTTTGTTCAAAAGTGGTGGTTGCAGTCAAAATTTTTTAAGCCGTTTTTAAATCTACTTTTGCGTACCTTTTATGTCTGTAAGCTATATATACTTACATACAAATTTCACTTATCCAGACTTAAAAAAAACCCCTGCAGCATTGCGCTTCTTCCTGACAATGCAGTTGGACCTATCTGGCCTCCATTAACAAAAGCATGCAAAAAGTTGAACATCCCAATTATGATTTTTCCGTTTACTGTATGTAATCAGGAGGAAGCGATCCAGACACTTAGAAATAACGAAGCCGTATGGTTTAGCAGTAATCCGGGGATCTCAAAATATTTTCCAAAGTGGAGGTACACCGATGGTGAAATTGACATTTTGAGAGTTTCGTTTCCCCACATCGTTGCCCACACAATTCTCAATGTTGTCCCGCCAGACCCTTGGCATTACTTGAGTGGGGAGTCCGATGTCATTGCCGTCGATAGCCACGCTACCCATCAGTATTTTTTGAATTCGGGGATTGAAAAAGCCCAGATGCAAGTGACTGGCTCATTGCTGCAAGATACTATTGCAGGAATTAAAGCATCAAAAGATACAAAATCTGCTGAATTTCTCAATCAGTCTAAACTTGACATTGAAAAACCAATTTTTTTGATCGGTGGATGTCCAAATCAATTTGGATCACCGACTGTATATTGCGAGTTCAACGAGATGGCCGAAGTTAGCGTGGTGTTACGCAAAGCTTTGGATCCATTAACCGAGAAATTTAATATCGTGATCAGGCCACACCCTAATTTTTTTGAATTTGGAGATTTATTAGCAAGTGACAAATTTTTCATCACAGATCGACCAACATACGAATTGATCCCCCTTAGTGCGTGTTATTTGGCGTTTGCTTCTGCCACTATAAGGTGGGCGCTATTTTCATCAGTTCCGGTCATAAATTATGACATCTTCAATTACGATTTCTCAGAATATCAGGACCGGCCAGGGGTGGTCGCAGTCAATTCTTTTAGAGGCTTTTCATCAGCTATTGACCAAGTGATCAATGACGAACTTTTTCTCGAAAAATTGTCCAAAGATATGGATGATGAAGCACATCATTGGGGTTTGACCGGCGGTAGGAACATAGAAATCATTACATCAATAATCGATCGGTTGGCGTGATCGTGGGGAAGTGGAAAATTAGAAATCGTGGGAACAAATAACATGGATTACATTCGTGTCGCGTTTGTAGGTGCAGGCAATATGGCGGAGGAGCATGCCAAAGTTTTCCTGGCACTTGACCATGTGCAATTAGTTGGCGTGACTGGCCGGACGAAAGAAAGGGCGATTAAATTTGCGGATCAATTTGGGATTTCTGAGGTTTGCTCCTCTATTTCTGAACTTTACGAACGCACTGAACCTGATTTGCTAGTAATAGCCGTTCCTGAGTTGGAAACAAAATCTGTTGCGTTTGCCGCTTTTGATTTCCCATGGCGAATTCTTATTGAAAAACCGGTGGGGTATAATCTTGATGAGGGCACCCTCATATTAAATAAAGCTGAAGAAAAAAGCGTCGAAGTTTATGTCGGTCTAAATAGACGTTTCTATAGCAGCGCTATTCAAATTAGCGATGGGCTCTTGGCGTCTCCTTCTGAAAAAAGATTTATATACGTTCAAGATCAGCAAAGCGTCCAAGATGCCATCAATATAGGGCAACCTCAAATAGTGGCAGAAAACTATATGTACGCGAATTCAATACATCTGATAGATCTGATACCTCTGTTCTGCAGAGGAAAGCCTACAAGCATAAACAATATTTTACCTTGGAGAGGTTGTGAAACCGAGCGGGTGCTGAGCGTGATACACTTTTCTGATGGTGATATCGCTGTTTATGACGGTGTCTGGAAGGGGCCAGGTCCATGGAGTTGCTCGGTATCAACGACAGCAGCCAGGTGGACTATGCAACCTCTTGAAGAGTTGCAAGTGCAATTTGCCGGTGAGCGAAAACGAGAGCAATTGTCTATCGATGAGGTCGATCTGAAATTTAAACCTGGATTGTTCAAACAAAATGTGGCGGTGATCAGTGCTATCAGGGGCCAAGAATCAAGGGCTGTTTCATTGGACCAAAGTTATACCACTATGCAATTGATTAGTCGGATATTTGAATAAAGAAATGCTGGACATTTTGGAAAGAAATTGGGGGTTAGAGATTGTTGGGTTTGGCAGACCGTTTCACATCACAAAAAAGAATAAATCGGAAATTTTTGTTTGTGATATGGACCACGATGCAGTCTTTGAAGTGGATCTTGGCAATCAAAGGTGGCGGTTCAATAATGGTGTTAACGGATGGTCTCCCCAAAAAAAAATAAAAAAAAGTGCTCTCGTAACTCCGAAAATACTTTCAAGGAAAAAGCTCTGGGGACCACATTCGTCTTCAATTGATGAACACGGGAATGTCCTCGTCATTTGCTATTATGGTCGTACTCTTTGGAAATTGGATTCCTCGGGCTATGCGAGCAAGACCTTAGCTGATGATCTTCTTTTTGGCCCCGCTTCAATGTCTCGCATGGATCGAAACATTTGGGCAATCGCTGACTATGGGTCAAACTCAATCTTGTGGTGTGACGATAAGTTTAAGCCGGTGGGTAGACTGGGGTATGTGGACGGAAAGTTCAGTTACTTGCATAAGTTAAACATCCAATTTGATGCATCGGGGTCTAAAGGGGCACTTGACCGTGTGCATATGATTTCCGCTTTTGAGGATGGTAGGTTTTTAGTAGCCGACAGTTGGAATAATCGATTGCTTTTGAGCGAGGTAAGCTTAGCAGATTCAATTTACAATAGCAGTTTGTCCAGTGATGGTCAGGAGAGTTCTCTTGTTGAATACGAGGGTTTTGATGTGCCTGTTTCAGTGGATATTAATCCTCAGGGCGAAGTTTTAGTAGCATCGTGGAATGATAGCCAAATCACGTTTTTAGATAATAAATTTAGACGTTTCTCACTTGACTGCCCTGTGGATTTGAAACGTCCCTACCACGCAATTTTTGATAACGAGAGTGTTTTTATTGTAGACAGCCACAATTCGCGCGTTTTGTTCGTTGAACGGCCTAATTTTATCTGATTGGTGAGTTGTATTATGCCAAAGGTTCGTCTCATTGCTAGGCTTGATATAAAGTCGCCAAATTTAATCAAAGGTATCAACTTGGAAGGTGTAAGGGTAGTAGGGGACCCCCAAAGTTTTGCTACCTCTTACTACCGAAATGGTGTCGATGAAATTATTTACATGGATGCGGTTGCTTCTCTTTACGGGCGAAATAACCTTTCCGAAGTTGTGAGCAGGACCAGTGAAAATATTTTTGTTCCTCTTACAGTCGGTGGTGGTATCCGATCTCTAGAAGACGTGGATAAATTGATGGCCTCAGGAGCAGATAAAGTGTCGCTGAATTCTGCTGCTATAAAAAACCCAAAACTTATCTCACAAATTTCAACGAAATATGGTTCTCAGGCTGTCGTGCTTTCTATTGAAGCAAAAAGAAAATATTCTCCAGATACTTGGGAGGCATACGTTGATAATGGACGTGAAAAGACTGGCCTCAGTGTTTTTGAATGGCTAGAAAGAGCGGTGCCTCTTGGCGTAGGGGAATTGTTGGTGACTTCGGTTGACCAAGAAGGAACCCAAAAGGGGTTTGATATAGAACTTATGAAACTTATTTCGGAGCGCGTTTCAATACCAGTAATTGCTTCCGGTGGCATGGGATGTTTAGAGCATGCCAAAGACGTAATATTAAAAGGCAATGTAGATGCGATAGCCATAGCCCACATGCTTCATTACGGAAAATTACAGTTAGCTGAACTCCGTAGTTTTTTGACTAACAACAACATTGAGGTGGTAGACCATGCAAGTAGTGCATCTTTGTAACTACGGCATAGGGAATAGTCTTAATGTAAAGAGGGCCTTTGAAAAACTTGGGGCCGTTGTAAACGTATGTGAAAATGGTGATGAAATTAAAAATGCAGAGATTTTAGTTATACCGGGTGTTGGAGCCTTTTCTGATTGCATGAATGCTCTCTCACATTTGGGTTTTGAGTCCAAAATAAAGGAAATTGTCGCAAATGGTTGTTGGGTTTTAGGGATTTGTGTTGGTATGCAAATGTTGGGGGACCACAGCGCAGAATTTGGCTCCCATAAAGGACTGGGCTTAATAAGCGGGTCGGTGAAAAGAATTGGTGAGGGCTCGCGAAATGGTGTTGATATAAAGCTTCCTCATGTTGGTTGGTCCAGAGTCTCAAAATCAGGCGCTGGTGCGGACAACGACATTGACACTTTAAATCTTGATGGCATGCCTTTTTATTTTGTTCACTCATTCGAGTTCAGACCAGATAATAGGGATCACTTTTTGGCTACTACGAATTACGCCGAGTTGGAAATCGTAGCAGCGGTAAAACGGGACAGGGTTATTGGTGTTCAGTTTCATCCAGAGAAAAGTGGAGAATCTGGCCTGCTTTTTCTTCGTAATTTTTTGGTGATGGCTGGTGTAAAACCATGACCCCAACCCTGGTTTTTGGTTCAGGCGGTCATGCTGGAGTCATAAAGGACGCCATAGAAGCAAGCAGTAACCAACATCTCCTAGGGCTAGTTGTGGAGAGTGGTTTGGCAGAGGCACATGAAAATACAGCCGTTTTTTTTGAGAGCGAACTGTTATCGACTTACGAGACTATAGAATTTGAATGCATTATTGGGGTAGGAGATGGAAATAGACGACTGCAATTGGCAGAAAAAATTAGGAAAATTCTCCCTGACGTTAGCTTTGCCATAGTAAAACATCCTCTAGCAAATCAGCTTTCAAGAAGCACGATTGGGCCAGGTTCATTTGTTGCTGCGGGTGCTACGGTTGGGGTTCGGGCTCAAATAGGAGAGCAAGTTTTAATAAACACCAATGCTTCAGTTGATCACGATACGGAAATTGAGGATTACTGCTCTATCGGTCCAAATGTAGCAATTGGAGGTAATGCGGTAATTAAGCACGGCGCTTTCATTGGCATTGGCGCGACTATTCTGCCCGGCATCCAAGTCGGTTCAAATTCAATAGTTGGTGCTGGAGCTGTTGTTGTAAATGATGTTCCGGCAAATCAACTGGTGGTAGGTGTTCCCGCTAGAGTGGTCAAAAGGTGATTTGTTTGCTTGCCATATTTTGTTCGAATTACGATTCGATCCGTTGATTTAAGGTTGCAATTAAAGAGCATAGAAAAAAATGAAAAAGAAAAAAATTCTTGTTACCGGCGCTGATGGTTTTATTGGTTCTCACTTGGTGGAGGCGCTGGTTAATAGTGGGCATGACGTACGAGCTTTCGTCGCATACAATTCATTTAGCACTTGGGGTTGGCTAGACAAATCAGGGAAAAAAATAATCGACTCGATTGAAGTTATTCCTGGGGATATTCGAGATCAAAACGGCGTTCAAAAAGCGGTCGATGGTTGTGACGTTGTTCTTCACTTAGCGGCTTTAATTGCCATTCCATTTTCTTACAATTCACCAAGCACGTACATCGACACTAATATCATGGGAACTTTGAATGTCCTCCAGGCAGCAAGGACTTGCGGTGGGATAAAAGTAATCCAAACCTCAACAAGTGAGGTTTATGGTACCGCTAATTATGTTCCTATCGACGAAGCCCACCCCCTTAAGGGGCAATCGCCATACTCAGCATCAAAAATTGGTGCCGACCAGATTGCATACTCTTTCTTTGCTTCATTTGATTTGCCGGTGACTATCTTGAGACCGTTTAATGTTTATGGACCTAGACAGTCAGCTAGAGCAATAATTCCGTCAATCATAACTCAAATTCTTAATGGCAAAGACGTTATTGAGCTTGGATCTTTGGTTCCAACACGCGACTTTACATTCGTCCTCGATACTGTGCGTGGTTTCATCGCAGCGGCTAGCAGTGACAATGGTGTTGGTGAAGTGATCAATCTTTCGTCAGATTTTGAAATCTCAATAGGTGAATTGGTGGCCTTAATTTCAAAAACAATTGGTAAAGAGGTGAGCGTGGTCTCTTCAGAAGAGAGAATGAGGCCAAAAAACAGTGAGGTTCATAGACTTTGGGGTGATAATAAAAAGGCATACGAATTACTTGGTTGGAAACCAGTTCACGCCGGTCATAGAGGGCTTGAAGATGGCATCATCAAAACAATAGAATGGTTCTCCAAAAAGGAGAATTTTGAGTCGTTTAAACCCCATATATATAACGTCTGAAAAATATTGGGCATGGAAAAAATAGGTATAACGCCAGCTGAAGAATTTCTAGATTTGCTTTATGCTGTTTTGCCGCGTGATGAAGTTCTGCCCCTTCATGAGCCGAATTTTGAGGGAAATGAGGGCAAATACGTTAATGATTGTGTTAGCTCTGGATGGGTGTCTTCAATTGGAAAATATGTTGATCAATTTGAATCACAATTAGCGGAATACACCGGGGCATCCAGTGTTGTATTGGTTGTGAACGGTACGGTCGCACTTCAAATAGCGCTAACTCTTGCTGGCGTAAAACATAATGAAGAGGTGATAGTTCCAGCAATGTCGTTTGTGGCAACGGCTAACGCAGTTAGTCATGTCGGCGCAATTCCAAATTTTGTTGATGTGAGCAAAGACACGCTTGGTATGTGTCCGTTAAAATTGTTGGATTATTTAAAAAACTGCACTGAAAAAACACCTTTGGGCAGGAGAAATAAAAACACAAAACGTAAAGTCTCTGCGATAGTTCCCATGCATACTTTTGGTAATGCAGTTGAAATAAACAAAATTTGCGAAATTGGTCTGGAATTCGATATTCCTATCGTTGAAGATGCTGCGGAGGCTCTTGGTAGTTTTTTTGAAAATGAACATTTGGGTACATTTGGACAGGTAGGAGTCCTTAGTTTTAATGGCAACAAGATCATCACTACCGGTGGTGGTGGAGCGCTTCTTTTTAAAAATACAGACTTAGGCGCCTACGCTAAGCACTTGACCACCACAGCGAAGGTTCCGCACCCGTGGAATTTTTTTCATGACCAAGTGGGCTGGAACTATCGGATGCCAAATATCAACGCAGCTTTGGGTTGCGCTCAATTGGAAGCGATAGAAGAAAAGCTCAAGAAAAAAAGAATTTTAGCTCAAAAATACAAAGAGGCATTTAAAGGCTCCAAGAATTTTCAATTTTTTGACTCAAAGTTACCCTCTAGCCCAAATAATTGGCTTAACGCGGCCATGCTGACAAATCCATGTAAAGTTGTTAAAGAAAATGTCATTAAAGCTACAATCTCCAATGGCTTAGGGGTGCGGCCTGCTTGGAACCTATTAAATAGCCTCCCGATGTATAGTTCGTGTCCTTCCGACGATCTTGATGTAAGCGAACAGCTTTTTGATTCTATAATCAATATCCCAAGCAGTTCGCAACTAGTTGATTTTGAGTAACATGAAACGGAAAATTTGTGTTGTCACTGGTTCCCGAGCTGAATACGGACTCTTATACTGGCTGCTCAAGGATCTAGCAGAAGCCGAAAACTGTGATTTAAAACTTGTTGTTACGGGCATGCATCTGGCACCTGAATTCGGAAATACAGTTAATGATATTGAAGAAGATGGGTTTTTTATCAGCGAGAAGGTTGAAATGCTATTGTCGAGTGACAGCAGGGTAGGAACTGCCAAGTCGACAGCTCTGGGGACGATCGGATTTGCCGAAACATTCAATCGGATGAATGCGGACCTCATAGTTATTTTAGGTGACAGATTTGAAATTTTTGCTGCTGCGCAAGCTGCGATGTTTCTTGGAATCCCAATAGCACATATTCACGGCGGTGAGATCACAGAAGGCGCAATAGATGAGTGTATGAGGCACGCAATCACGAAAATGTCTCATCTCCACTTTTGTTCAGCAGAAATCCACAGGAAAAGAGTGATTCAACTCGGAGAGGACCCAAAAAAAGTATTTAATGTGGGAGCAGCGGCTTTAGACGGAGTTTACAGGCTCAAGTTGTTGAAGAAAAAACAACTGCAGGATGAACTTAAAATTAACTTTGATAGACGTAGCTTACTTGTGACTTTTCATCCAGCAACGATTGAATCATCGAAGGCGGAGGAGCAATTTGAACAACTCACGAGAGCTCTGCAAAAATTATCAGATACAAATTTTATTTTCACCTTGGCGAATGCCGACACATCTGGCCGCAAAATAAATCAAAAAGTTCGAGAATTTGTAAACAACAATAAGGGCTCAAGCTGGCACTTTAGTTCGCTTGGTCATTTGCGTTATTTATCCCTTTTGAAAGTTGTCGATGGTGTCGTTGGAAACTCCTCGAGTGGCCTCATTGAAGCACCTTCATTTGGTGTTGGGACCCTTAACATTGGTGATCGCCAAAAGGGGAGACTGAAAGGTAGTACTGTTCTAGATTGCGAAGCCAATGAGGGTGCAATCTTGCACGGATTGCGAATCATACTTTCAGATGAATTTAGAAAAAACGCAAAAGCAGCAAGAAATCCATATGGGAATAGTCCCCCCTCAGCAAAAATGGTGAAGGTTCTTTGTGAATTTCCTTTGGATACAATAATTAAAAAATCTTTTTTCGAATATGTGATGGAGTAAAGGGGTGGGTGAAACCAAAAAGGCAATTCCTTTCTGCTGTGTCATTGCAGAAGTCGGTGTCAATCATGATGGGTCTGTTGCCAAAGCGCATAAGTTGATTGAGGAGGGAGCCAAAGCAGGGGCGGATGTTATTAAGTTTCAGACATTTGTAGCTAAGGACATCGCCACGAAACACGCGGCGAAAGCACAATACCAGCTAGAAACATCTGGTTCAAAGGAATCGCAGCTTGAAATGCTTGAAAATCTTATGCTTTCAAAAACTGATTATCAGGAGTTGGTAGAGCATTGCTATGATTTGCAGGTTGATTTTTTATCAACTCCTTTTGATTTTGAGAGCTTGGATTTCCTTGTCAATTTAGGAGTAAATAAAATCAAAATAGGATCAGGCGACATGAACAATGCGCCTCTTCTTTTAGCAGTGGCTCAGACTAATCTCCCCATCATACTTTCTACCGGCATGTCAACGCTTGGAGAAATTGAAGAAGCACTAGGTGTTTTGGCTTTTGGATGTAGTAGGTCTGGTCACAAGCCGTCAAAAAAGGGGTTTTTTGAGGCCTGGCAAGACCCGTCGGCAAGAAGTGCTTTAGAAAATCGAGTTACATTATTGCATTGTACAAGCCAGTATCCTGCTCCCATTGCTGATGTGAACCTGCGAGTAATGGAGAGCTTGCGGAACGCCTTTGGCCTTGAGATTGGTTATTCTGATCATACAGCAGGTATTAGTATATCGATTGCTGCTGCGGCTCTCGGGGCGAGTGTAATCGAAAAGCACATAACATTGGACAGTTCATTGCCAGGTCCTGATCATGCCGCCTCTTTAGAACCTATTGAATTCAAAAATATGGTAGAAGGTATTCGCGAAACTTGTGTCGCTTTGGGATCATCTAATAAGACGATTACGGCATCTGAGATCAATACTAGAGAGGTTGCAAGGAAGAGTTTAGTAGCTGCCACAGAGATCGAAAAAGGTGCTGTCATTTCCGCTGATAAGATTGGCGTGAAGCGCCCCGCTAAAGGTCGAGACCCAATCGATTATTGGGAAGTGCTCGGCACAACAGCCTCGAATAAATTCGCCAAAGATGAGTTATTGTAATCGGTGCTTCTTGTAGACTATTGATTGGTCCAAGTTTTAATGAAGGCTGCTTAGATGTATGGCAATTTAGGAGGTAAGTCTTTCGGCATAATTGGTGCAGGAAGGATGGGACGAGCCCATATCCAGGCTGCTCAAAATTTGGGTCTGGTTTGTAAGTTTATTTGTGAGCCAAACCAAGAAAATTTAGCTGAGGCAGTTGAAATATGTGACCAAAATCGAGTGAAATTATTCAAGAGTGTCAACGAACTCCGAGCGAAATTCACACCGGTTGACTTAGTAATCATTGCAACCACTACCGACGTCAGAACCAATATTATTGAGATGTTAGCTGATCAGCCAATTCAGGCGATTTTGTGTGAAAAGCCGATGGCTTCTTCTGTTTATGAATGCTCGTTAATTATTCAGTTATGCCAAAGTGCTGGCATAAGGTTGGCCGTTAATCATCAAATGCGATTCATGGACCAATATAGAATTATCTTGGATGCCTTAAAAAGTGGTCGTTATGGAGAGCTATGTAGCATGACGGTGGTGGGAGGCTGTTTTGGCTTGGCCATGAATGGATCTCATTACATTGAAGCATTTAATTGGTTAACAAACAGTACGGCAAAACAAGTAACAGCCTGGTTCGCAAATACAACGCTACCAAACCCAAGAGGCCCTAACTTTCATGATCAAGCCGGCGAAGCAAGGATAGTATCAACTGGTGGGCAAAGATTATTATTGAACTGTGGTGCAGATCAAGGTCACGGCATGACCGTTACGTATGCGACTAGTTTTGGCCATCTCTTCGTAGATGAATTGAATGGGTATTGTAATGGAGTTTTCAGAAAAGAAAAATATAGGGCCCTGCCACCTACTAGATATGGCATGCCAACTGAAAACGAACGCATGACATTTGAAATACCTGATAATGTATTACCTACAAGTCGAGTGATTCACTCTCTGATGGTCGATTCTCAATACCCGGATGGCCTAGCTGGCAAGGCTGTGGTTTCAGCTTTGGTTGCAATGTGGGAATCAGCAGAAAAAGGTAGTTCTCCAGTAGCTTTGTCCGATCTTGGAAAAAAGGATAGGAAACAGCTTCCATGGGCGTGAATAAATCTGAGTATCAGCTTGTTGATGTTACTGGTTCAGTTGACGTGATTAGTTCGCTCACGACGGCTGGGGAATGCGCCTCATTACTCCAAAAAGCCAAAATAAAGCTAGTATGCATCATTGATGATGCTGGGAGGCTGGTTGGAACAGTATCCGACGGTGACATCCGAAGATCGTTTTCATCGGGTCTTACCGCTGAAAGCGATATAAAAGAAATTATGAATCCAGCCCCAATGTATCTTAATGAAGACCAGGATTACACTGAAGTTATCCATGCGTTCATAGAAGCGGAAATAAAATTTATTCCTAAGATAAGTAAAGCTGGCGTTTTACAAAATATTTTTCAAATCGAATTGAGGCACGAGAAACAGCGAATCCCCAATTTAGCTTTTATTATGGCTGGTGGCCGTGGCCAAAGACTGATGCCTTTGACAAAAGACAAACCCAAGCCCTTAGTCGAAGTTGCAGGAAAACCTGTAATCCTTCACATAATCGAGAAATTAAGACGTGAGGGTGTTTGGCGATTTGTAATTTCAGTAAATTATTTAGGTGAGATGATCAAAAAGGCACTAGGAGATGGCCGAGAATTTGGGGTCGAAATTAAGTACATTGATGAGGAAATGCCGCTTGGAACAGCGGGGAGCTTAGGATATCTAGAACCAGAAACATACCCAGTAATAGTTAC
>MDTG01025515.1_pt1 | contig 12424 bp, 8 predicted proteins | sample 811421 | NCBI WGS metagenome assembly MDTG01 (sample SAMN05326645, study PRJNA326480) | marine metagenome | isolation source: seawater | place: Pacific Ocean: South East | collected 2011
ATGTTAGTAATATTCCTATTACAAGTTTCTTTAACATCTGTTTTCTCCTATTTAATTAACCGAGTGTATCCCCTTTGTCATCTTCGAAATGAGATGAACCACTTATCACAGGTGGTGTTGGTTCAATATAATATTCTGAACCGGTCATATGTCCAATCAGTTTATTCTTGACCTGAGTCAAACTAGCATCCTCTGCTAACTCATGGTCAACGAACTGATGATACTGTCCATCTGAACCCGATACCCTTAGTACCCAATAAGCAAAGTTACCATCGGTAAACTCTTTTCTAGCCGACTCCAACTTTGAGTTTTGAGCTTGTTCTTCCGTAAAATGTGCCATTTTAATTTCTCCTTTTATGTAACATTACTACTATAAATATTAGTTTGTATCAAATCTTACCACAAAACTAAGAGACATTTCCTTATCGTTTTTAATTGGTTTCGCAGTTTTACCTATGGCCATAAGTTCATTGTTATCGTTATATAGACCTATAGTAGTTATATAAGTTGCGAATTCTGAATGTGTAGCTTCACCTATGAGTTCGGTTCCTATCTCGTAGTTTATATCTTGAAAACTGCTAGTCGAGAAACCAGTGAGTTCGTAGGGGAATCCATCTGAAATAGTCCCTACATGACTTACTCCACGATTAAAATTTCTACCATTGAACGCGACACTACCACTCATGCCAACCTTAAGACTTCTATTGGTTGTGTGTAAAAACTCATCTTCTTCAACACTACAAATATATTCTCTTTCATATATGGTCTGTGTGGAATCGAAAGTCAGGTTGAAACTACCATCACCAACGTTCGAATATGAGCCCGTATCGGTGACCACAAGAAATCCATCATCATAAAATATATTACCGACGACACTTCCACTATTATTAGCGTCTGGTTCTCTATTTGAATAACTGGCACTGAAAGCGGTGTCGTATAAGTTACCATAACCGTCATCTTCCAAAATAATCTGAGGGCTTGTGCTATTATCGACCAAACGCACCGACTTTTTACTTATCGTCTCACCATATAATTCTTGTGGTATTGAGATAAGAGTTGCAGAATCATGAAGCTGTCTCGTATATGGAACACGTAATGTCATTGATGATGGTTCTACGCTTCTATCATAAAGGTGTCTAACTTTTTTATACTCTATGATACCACTCTTATCACGTGGTACACCATTAATAAAATCTATTATACCAGCCATCTGTGTTATATCCCTATAATACAATGATTTGATTGAGTAATACGACGGTATGTTGAAGAATTGATTGCCGGATAAAGTTGTTGATGGAGATGTGGTGTTCCAATTATATAAATTAGAATCACTCCCTTTGGTCAATGGAATTGAATAAACTCCACTACCACTATCATTATTGGTAACTGTGAAAGTTTTATTTACTTCGAATGGTGAAATTAAGACATCATCGGAGTCGAAATTCTTGAAGTTCATTTTTCACCCCTAGAAATCAAGTTTTACTTTAATAAGGGCTTCTCTTGCTCTTGATTTTAAAATTGGCCTACTTAATTTAGCAATTGCAATCAATTCACTAGAATCATTATACATACCTACTGAAGTAATGTATGTTTTTGGATCTGTCTTCATACCAGGTATTATTTCTTTAACACCCGCTATGGATTCCGTATAATAAGATTCATTTGTTGTTGAATTGAAATTATTAGAAGTCGCTCTAACGAAGTAATGAAGTGAAGTTATTTCCTCTTTTCGTTTCATCTGAAAATAAGCTCCATCAACAATGGCGTTGAATAGTGTTTTTTGATTTCTATCATCGCTGTTTGAACCAGTACTATGTGGTAAATTTAACGTTGCACCACCTAATCGTTCAGGATTCAATAACAAGGTTCCAAGACTTGGATAAAAAGTTCCATAGGAACCTAATGTTGAATCTTCCGATGCAGCTGCAGTATCAATGGTTGTTCCTCCGATAAGTGTTCCACTAACTATATTAAATTCTGGTGAAAAATTTCTTTGATTACCATTACCACCCTTATTTGTTGATGAATCATCAATAAGTTTAATTTTACCTATACTTGAACTAAGATGTAGTTCCCATCCACCTGGCTCTATGGCCTCTCTCATTCTTGCCCTATTTATTGAAATGGCGTAAATTGCTTTAGCTGACGTGTTATTTGAAAAAGTAAAATTTGTTGTTTGTGGTGGATTTATCAAATTATTGAATTGTCCAAAGACGGCCGCTGATGTCCTATCACCAGTCGCACCTTTGGTGCCTAGAGAACCACTACCCTCTTTATGTCCATATACTATACCGAATTGAACCGAGGCAGAAGCGTTGGCTGCTGGATCATATCTATATACGTCAATATTATAATCACCTGTATTTGTATATTGTGTTGAAGAACTAAAAAAATTGGTGATATTTGAAGCACCGTCTTGCCAAATACCTGAAGTTACAATTCCTATATCTTCTGCTATGTCCTCATTTGTAAAAAATTTATATACCATGATTTATATTCTCCTATTAGTAAGACGTATTAGTAACTGGCTGCTGAGCAGTTCCACCCTCATTGAAATCTGCGCTTAAAATCTTCGGTTCTTTTTGTAATGGGTCTACTGTCGATTTTACATCAGCCTTTACCGTAAAAGTAATCACATTTACAATACCTGATTTTTCACCAACCACGGTCAAAGTTGTTGTGGCCTTGGTATTAATAGATTGTGTTGTGATGACAACTTTTGGTGCAGTGACGGTCTTTCGGTCACCTGAAGATCCAGCGAATTTTATTATATTTACATTATCAATCGTAAAAATATAATTCTCTTCTTCACCACCTATTGTTTTTGGTTCAATACCGAAATCTTGATTTTCCGATACATTCGGATAATCTAAAACACCAACGTTCACTCTAGCACCGGCCTGAGCCTGATTCACCAAATGACTTCTGAATACTTTTCTGTTTGGTGTTGCTTCCAATAATGACATGTTTTCTATTACAGCTCCATAGGAATCACTTCCATTAGGATGAGTTACATCATATAAGGTGTAATCTATTTCTTCATCGCTTAGCGCGAACTTTACGATACCTAAATCTCCACCAGCAGCTAATATTTCTCTACCTCTTTTTGTCAATATTGCGTCTACAGTAATGCTTGAATTGTCTAAAAATCCCATATTTATATCTCCATAGATTATTTCTTAAATATAACTTCAACTAAAAATAAATATCTAAGATTATTTTTTTTATACATTTTATCTTACCTTCGGTTTCTCGGTTTACGTTTCCTAGGTCTAATTTTTTTTCTCTTACCTTTTTGGTCTATCGATAATTTAGAAGTCCCCTTCGTGGTTGGTACTGCTACGGTAGGTGCTGTCTGAGTTACTATAAATGGTAAATCTCCATCAATCGTCGTATCTGAAGTGTTTTTGACACCTTCATAAAACATACGATTGAAAGATAAAACATTTTGGTACTCAGGATCTAAATCTGAATCAACGAGAGATCTTGAACTAAAAAGGTTAATGAATGGATCTGAGCTATATATTGAACTTTTATTATAGTTGTCCTCAGAATCATAGAAATAATTATACTGCATGTTATTCTCAGATAATTTTTGTTCTATTATCATCGCACCTGTTGGTTCAGCAAATATCTTACTAGGCCCTCCCGCTGTCACACTACTACTGATGTATAGATTTCTATCATCGAAATTATCATTGACTCCAAAGCTATATAGACTTGGTTTTCTAAAGTTATCAGAGGAGTCTATCTCCCCATCAAAATTTGGAAAATCTGTTTCTATTTTTAAAATTGAGTGACTAGCTTCTTGATTAACACCATCCTCATCAGTATTGAAGTGAAAATTTGTAACATTTATTTTAGATTCATATTGAATATCTTCGAATGATGGATTATTTCTCTGTACAGGATTTTTCGACCTTTCGAATATATTCGGTTCAATTACTGTTCCCAAAAGAGGTTTTGCTCTCATCGGTAAAAGTTTTCTAAATTGTTTAAATATAGATTGGTCATAAAATTTTATCAGATGCATGTAATCCCAAAAATCATTATTTCCGGTATATTTTTGAAAATATTTATTAGCCGAGTCTTTCAAATCCCTATATTCCAAACGAAATGTGTCTCTAGGGTCACCTAATAGCTGATTGAAATCTAAATTCGCAAAGGATGATATAATGTCATCGTTTACAACATCGGTTGGTGAAAAGAATATACCTACCTTGGCTGAGTCTATGGGTGAAAAATCGTTTGAACTAAAATCAAACCTCTCGGTAGCACTCAAAGACGCTCCACTACCACTTAAAAAGTTGTCTTCTATTCTTATCTTATCTGATGACCTACGATTAGGCCCATAGTTAGGTATAAAGGTTTTAGTTTGGTCGACCACAGATTGAAAAGTATTGAACCCACCGAAGCCTTGAGCTACACCTGATATGGTCGTAGTCTGATTTGAACTAACATCTCTTATTGTGTCACCATCGGACAATGTTGTATTATCATCAAATGAATATCTGACAACCAAACTATCATATGATGAAGATGGAGTGTTACCAACATAGGATTTTGGATCACCGACATGATTATCAAAAAACTTTTCTTTCAATGGTTCGTTCCAAAGTCTAAACTCCATCAATGAGCCTGTTAACTGATTACCAAATACAGAGCTGTTTTTACCACCGATAAATAAATCACCGCTACCAGTCCAAGATGCGTTGTACGACGCTGACGCCGTATTTGAACCTGATATGAATAATGTAGTATTAGCAGATTGTATTATTTTATCAAGACCTGATGAAAACTTCTTCACAAATAATTGATATCTAAAACCATCGGTTATGGCGTCGGTGTTGGATTTTTTTCTTTTGAGTGAAACATCGTCCCAATAAATTGTCGATTCTGGTTTAAGATTTTCTAATCTTATTCCTAATTTACTTGTCTGAGGAAATCTTATTTTTTTCTCAACCGTAATTTCTTTCCATTCATTTTCAGTCAATCCTATTTGAGCCGATGATTTTATACCGCCCAAGGATGTCAATGAAACTTGACTAGATTCAACATCCTCTTCCCAATTGACAACATTCTCATCATCATCAAGTTCGAATATACGTAATTTACCTACAGAATCAACCGTACTACCAGATGCTTTTCCAAAGGCAGAAAACACAAATGTTTCTCCTTGTGTGGCGTTTGTAATGGAAGCTTGCTGTGAACCTGTTCTGAAACCTAACGTAAATGAAATTTTATCTTTTGAAGTATTTCTATGTTCTAAACTATTATTACCAGTCCTTGCTACGCCCGAACTACTTACTATTTTAAGATTACCGAACTCTGCACTATCCGTCCCCACAATAAATGGTGGGTTGAAAAGTGAGCTTGTTTCAAATGATGGATGTTTAAATAATTCAAGTTCAACCTTTTCTTTTTTCAACATCAACGAATAAAAATCACCATCAAACACAGGTAATAAAGATGAACTAACTTCTTTATGACCAGTAGAGCCAGATAGCACAAATGAGACTGTTCCTAGATTGTCGGATTGACCATTGTCTTTTAATTTAATAGCCCAATTATCATCTTTTTGAATCAAAACTTGGTCTGAACCACTCACCGCTTTGAATCTCAATTCTATTGTCTCTGGCTTCCTATTCGTAACAGAATCATCAGTCCAACTACTTGATACAAATTGAGAACCTCTGAAACCAAGAGCCTTTGTGAATCGTCTTTTAGTCTCAAATGGAGCTCTTTGTACTTTTTGGTCTAATCCACCGTACTCTTGTATTTTTAAAATAGTTGATGGAATACCATAACAATTCAAAATTGCTTCCAATGAAGCTTTTGTACCCTTGGTTTTCAAAATGTAAGGCATACTAGCTATCAATCTTTTTGTAACTTCTTTTGATATATCGGCTTCATTAGGTGAACTCAATGAACCTGAAGTATAGAGTGAAAATCCGTCTTCACCTACCTTACGGCCAAAACCGTATCGTGATAAAGACAATAAATCGTTACCATCTTGATTTGTCCAACCTAATGATTTGGCCAGGTCAAAAATTAAATCCTTGGAAAACCCGTCTTGTAAATCCAATCTTCTATCCGTAATATCAGCCATACCTTTGATATAAGTCCAAATCTCATCAAATTGCTGACCAATCATATCCATAAAATCTAGAAATTCTGTATTACCTAAATCATCTCTCACATGTTCAGGTAGTAAATTAACAAGTCTATTACCGTTTTCTTGGTCGTAAAAAGACGCACTGAATAACTGTCCACTTTGGTCTGGAATTGAACCGTACCAAGCTGTGAATTGTGGGTCTGAAGAACTCACTGGTTTGAAAGGATCTTCATAGGTTCCACTACCAGTTTTTGGCCAAGATGCGTCGTTAAATATTCCTATTGAACTAGATATGTAGGTTGATTTAGTATTGAATAAATAATTTTCATATCCATCAAAATTATTTTTTATATTTCTGATGTTATCATGGTGTATTTTCTTATCACCCTCACCATTCGTTACACCGACAAAAGACGCACTTAGTGCTGTTTGTTTTTCGATGTCTTTTAATTTAGTTTCAAAATTCTCTAAACGTCTTTTGGCGGATGAAAAATTTACAAAATTTTCGTAATTAGAATAATCTATACTAAGCTCAATTGTTTTATCACCTAAGAATTTATCAGATATATCTTCTTTTAATCTTGAATCGTCTGTCACAAGGTCATCAAATGATTGTAGTTCAGTCCTACGATTTATAATTGGGGATTCTTTAGGTAAATTTTCTCTAGGTATCAATACCTGAAAATTCTCATCCTCTTGTGCGTATCCGATTAGTTCTACTGTCTCTGTTAAGGGTGGTAATATTTCACGGACTACATAGACAAAATCTTTTTCTGATACACCTTGAGGTAATGGCTCATATGTCTTGTACAATATTGAATAAGGTAATCGTGGGATTGTTTGGTTATCATACTTGACATTGGTAATTAAATATTTTTTGTCATCACCGAAATGAATATAGGTATTAAGGTCTTTTCTATCTCCGAATTTATTGGATATAATCCAATTATTGTATTGTTCTTCTACCGTTCTTGAACCTTCCTTTGGAACAATCAATTCTTCTATCTCGGAAAAACTTTTATCAATCTCAATTGTATTACCATTCACAGCTGTTATTTTAGCAACAAAAGGTGTGTAGACAGGCTCTCCAACTGGTCCGTTTGAAGTCCTTGGACTTGGCTGAGGTATGGCGGATACTTCGATTGAAGTAAAATCATGTCTGATGTCAAGGCCGGGTCTAGGGTTGCTCTCGTTCACAGCTCCTTCGCGAAGAAAATATCCACCTATTTCGAATACGCCTAATATGTTTAAATTTTGATCTGTAGAATTAGCGAAGTTAAAAGTAAAGTTAGTATTACCCTCACTGGAAAATATTTCTTGTCCATCTTTTTTTATCGTCCAAAAAAATCGGTCGGTCTCCTGTCCGTTGGCTATTCCTTTAGTTTCTAAAAAATTATCCCTTAGTTTGACTGAAAATGATTCTTCATAATATACGATGAGAGATGGGAACAAAGACGTGTCATCGTAAAAATTATCGACCAACACAATATCACCTCGTGGTATCGTCTTTCCATTATTAGTTATTTCGTTGAGAAGACCTGTAGGGGTATTGATGGTCGTTGAGCCCGGCACCGCAGTGGTCTCTTGACTAGGTAATAAGTCTAATATATCAGGAAGTTCTATATATGGTTTTGCCATTAGTGTGTCTCTACTATTGTAGGTAGGTGTAATGTCGACGAATCATTACCTATATTTTCATCTATAGTCAATCTTATGCCAAAATGAAGACCTTTACCCCATAGCTTAATCCTTATCCTACCACCTTGTCGTGCTGTTCTGTCTTGGTTTTGCTGTTGAGTACTTGGTGTAATCGTAACACTACCCCTTAGTGGATTAGAAGAAGAAACGCTGGCGTATCTCTCATCATCCACATCAAGAATCTCTATATTTCCACCTATATCATTTCCCTCGAAATCAAACTTAGGTTGTAACCGATTGAAGTTATTACCATCTTTATCGTAACCAGTAATATCCCAAGTGTAAGTGACAGCCACATCAGCACGAAGAAATGAGTTACTTGCAAAGTCAATTACTGATCCGCCACTATCACTATTACCCCAATCAAGATAAATTGGATTAAATTTTCTATCAGATAAATTTTTAATGTCGTTTAATGTCCTACCATTACCTACGAAATCTACGCCATTATTAGGAAGAATTGTTTCTGAACCAACTTGGATTTCAGATATATTGTCCGCGTCGGTGATGGACTTGAATGCTTGATATATGATGGCAAACTTTTTATCACCAAATACACCAAGGTTATTTTGTTTCTCTACACCGGACAAAATATTTTCAAGGAAAAAACTAGCTTGAAATATATCTTGTTCATTTATAACCTCGAATGATTTTGTACCGATATCATCACCAGTCAATGGAGTAGGTGGAACTATTATATCTGAGACAAAAACGTTCGGTATTCTTATAGAACCACCGACCATTTGGTCTTCGAATATCGAGGTATTGTTCACGAATTCTATTTTCTTACTAAGTGGGTTCTGTCCAACAAATTGAATGAAACTATCACTAGAACCGTCGCTTCTTACTTTACGTGTACGGGCAGCTAACTTAAAAAAATCACGTACATATTTTTCATCTCTTATGTTCTGAGGTATTATTCTTACCTCTGTTCTAGACGGTGATATCTCGTGAGTTAGATATTTGTATTCTTTGACAAAAAGTTCTTCACCTGGATTAGAAGCTGGCCCACTAAAAATTTTATTTCCAACGATATGAAAATCACCATCGTAAACTTGTCCTTCATCATTGACCAATACTGTTTCATATGAACCACCTAATTTTCTCAAAAAATTGTAAGTCACTTTGAATTTACCTCTATCGTACCCTAATTTTCTGAGTATAGTACCTGTGTTGAGTTTCACACCACCCTTTTCGGTTGTTAAGTAATAGTCTTCAGGATCGACAATCGCTGTTTCAAGGAGATTATCATTTACATCATATATGTACAGCTCAACATAATCTGTGCTATCACTACCAAAAAAACCACCTAAATATAGGCTGTCCTTTGATGTGTAGTCCAAATCCTTATTTGTTAACAACAATTCTCTATCTATATTATTAAGCATTAATCTACCGGCTCCCCTTCTGGTATTTCATCTATTTCTTGTTGAGTTAAAGTTTTGACATCTCTATAATTTATACCATATGCATAAAAACTTTGTAAATCAGGAAATGGTCTTTTTTGATTATTTTCAACCAACCATTTACTTATGTCCGCGGTGTTATTACTCGTTATAGTATCTCCGTTTGATACTCCGTTGGGTAAACTTGTGGCCACTTCGGATAGTAATAATTCAGAAATTATCCTATCGATTAAAGCGTCACTATCTACATCCTTATTACCCTCTTTTAGTACATCTGATTGTAATGAGCAAGATTCTTTTCGTATCAACTCAGAAAAATCTGTATAACCTGTCGGTTCTATATCTGTTGTATTGAGCTGACTATTTAGAGTTGAATAGACTGCGTCTTCGAAAACTGCCTTTTCAATACCAAGACCGGTTGTTATATCTTCGAATGATAAAAGCACGTCACTTGTATCTCTAAATTTTGTCAAAGCCGCACCAACCAATTCCTTCAAATAATTTACTCTTAAATCATCTATAAATTGTGTGTAGAATTCAACATCTGCTAATTGTTCTTTGGTGTAAGGCATTATTGTGTTACCTTGAATGTAAATCCTTCGTCGTAAAATTGTACGGTCTTATCAACACCACTACCGCTCATAATTTTATATTCCAATTTATAAAATCTTTCCGGCTGATATCCATTCATATCTAATATGAAATAATTACTTGTGCTATCACAACTGATGTAAGAACCGCTTCCAAAAGGAACTATTACCTCTTCGGTCTCGGCGTCCAATATAGAATAAAATGATGATGCACTCGGTAAATAATTTACTGTCAAATTCGCTGGTGTAGTTGAAAAACTAGCCTCAGGAAATCTTTCCCTTCCAACCAATCTGAACTTGACCCTTGCATTCTCCTTATACTCAGGTCTTAAACCTCTCATGTAGATTACCAAGTCTTCTAGAGCTGTTTGTGATAATGGAGAAAGTGAACCAGTGTCCCATCTTGAATCATTCCAAACCGTTTCCAATGTGGGTGGGTATTTAGTATGTGTATCCGAGGAAAAGAAACTCAAATTACCAAATCTTGTAGCACTAGCCTCATCACTTGTTGAACCTAGGTTACCAACATCTCCTTCTCTTTTTACGATAAAACCATCATTATCAATACTACCAGACAACCATTTTTTTACTATATCCGTGACATCCATTCTTATGTCAATTGTTTCATGACCTAAAGAGGCTGAAGCCTCAAAACCACTACCACTATACCATGTCCCGCCTGAAGCACTTACGGATGAGTGCCAGTTAGTACCTTGAGTTGCACCGTCTCTGAAATTCCAACTACAACCCTCAGTCGTTATAGGATTATCATATGTCCTACCTTGTCCCATAGTCCATGATTGACTAACAGGATAGGCTTGTATGCTTTGAGATGTATTCAAATTAGTTGATTTAGCATCAAATAGATTTAAGAAAAACCTTGGATTAGAAATAGTTCCATCCACAATAGATTCCGATAAATGTTTTATATCAAATTTAATTAGAATACGAGTCACGTTAACGGAATCACCACTATCACTTACATCTTTTCTAATTTCTAAAATTTCATCAAGACCGGTATTCAAACTACCAGTGGCTTGAACTAATGTTGCGTCTTTTTCTGCGAATGTAAAAAAATGCATTTAATTACTCCCTAGCGCCTAAATTATCACCCAAAACTTTACCCTTGATATCAGAATTTGGAAATTTTACTTCGAATATACTTGGGTCTAAAGCCGGATAAAGAATACCACCACGAAGTGAACTTGTTATGTCAAAAAAGTTTCCAGAATACCCTTCGGACGCTTGATATTTATTTTTGATTATTATTGGTTGGTTGTTAGGATTATCTTGATTAGGATTGACTACCGTCGCGACTCCGTCCACTAATGAAAGTTCATAGACCAAATCTGCTAAAACAATAGGTTGTCCTATCTGCCATCTATCGATATCGAAAAAGTTTTGGACAACAGATACACATCTGAGTAATACTTCGTTTTTATTGAATCCTAATTTTGTAAGAATTGCAAATTCAACAGAAATGTTGATAATGTAGGCATCCTTTATGTTGACGGCGTCTGTTATCAATCTATATTGTGAAAGATAAGTTTTAAGATTTTGCTTTGTTGTATTATTTAGATTAGATAATTTTTTATTACTATCAAAACCTAAAGTATACATATTAAGTGCTAACGGATTTGGAATATTGTTGACTTGTAAATTCTTGAGACTTTTACCCACATCCGCGTCGGTTATTGTTCTTTCTAGTTGTTCCTCAAGTCCAACCTTACTGAGTTGTTCGTCCTGTGACATATGAACTTTTGCGATAGTACCGAACTTTGGTGGTAAAGAATAAGCACGTACGATGTAATCTTCTTTTGTCACCGCCCTCTGTTGTGCCTGATAATATGCCAGAGCATTATCCCTTGTTTCTCTAACAGATTCACCTGTTGAACCTCCAGCAGCAGGTCTATCATTCGTAAATGATACTGAATTTTTTGACTCTTCTAAAAGATTACTAGCTAAATTAATATCATCTACTGTGAAACCTATTGAGTTCCTTTGTGTTATGTCACCTTGGGAAACATTGTCATCTACACCACCACCAAACGTGTATTCAATCGTAAGTGTTGTATTCGCGGGTGCCAAACCAAAAGTTTTTGTTTTTAAAAAATTGGATGGGTCAAAAGCTGTGTTTAGAAATGTCGGACTACCAGGTAAATTCGAGCCTACGTTTGTTGGATTCGGTATTATCTCTTCATCTGGATTATCCGATATTCCAGCTCCGAACCTTATAATGGTTTCGTCATCTTGATTGATAAATGTTGTGAATCTCCTAGCGACCTTTCTTAATTTAAGTAGATATGCTGCATTGCCTCTATCAGCGACTGACTCTGGTGAATTAGAAATATTATTTTCCATCTCTTCATATATCGTATCACGTGCCAAACTGTCGACCTCGTACCATCTATTTCCATCACTATCGGTACAGGATAATATCTCAATTACGTCAGGTCTGCCTAAACGAATCTCAGAATATTTCTCTGCGGCTCCAAAGTCAAATGTCTCACTTGTGATATCACCACTTCGAGCTTTAACCTTTTTAGATAATAAAAATTTTGTTGGTTGACCTGAGTCTGTTTCGAAAATAGTGATATTACGTGGGTCGTATGAAC
>MDTG01207139.1_pt1 | contig 12424 bp, 10 predicted proteins | sample 811421 | NCBI WGS metagenome assembly MDTG01 (sample SAMN05326645, study PRJNA326480) | marine metagenome | isolation source: seawater | place: Pacific Ocean: South East | collected 2011
GGGATGGGTCTGTGGTCTAGGGGTTTATGACGTCGCCCTTACAAGGCGAAGATCGAGGGTTCAATTCCCTCCGGACCCACCAATTTACCAACAGTATGATTGTAATGAATTCTCAGCATTTAGCACAACCTTATTTATCCCGGTTCTACTACAAATTTCTGTTTCTGTTTCGATTTCATGATTAGAATCTGCTAAGATTAAATGTACTGCTCTTTGCCACAAGCCATCTGATATCTTCGCACCACGATTATCTACTGCAACTAAGATATCCAATAACTCACTGTGCAAAATTATAGTTGCTGCCTCACTTAACTCACTGTGCTTAATCAATAACCATCTTGCGTCGTTAAGAATCGCTAAATCTTTACATTTTAGGTAATCGGAGAAATGGACTACTTTCACAATTAAGTCTAAATTTTAAACCGTAATAAAGCGATTGCTCCTCCGATGCCATTTAATTGCTGACCAGAATCATGATCGGTTGAGCACTGAATCATTTCGCCACCAATTTCTGCTAAGGTTTGACACCATTCTTGCCACGTTTGTCCAGCAATTAGTGCAGTTTCATCTCTCAATAAATCTACAGAGATAAGCAGTGTTTCAATAGCTCCATCGTTCATTGCTTTATCAAGTTCTGTGGCGCCATAGGCAACTGCTCCATTCGTTGATATGCGCTTCCATGCATCTTCTAAAAGTGCGATTTCTTTTGAAATAGCATAATCTTCAAGCAAATTCCCAGCTAGACCATCTCTTAACACCTCATTTGCTCCGGCTCTTCCCGACATTGAAGTGGCAATTGAAGAGATAAAACGTGTTTGGTCTATGGATTTTAATTCACTTAACAATACATCACGAGCATGACCTGGGCCGCATAAGATAAGTGGAGTGTCATCTCCAATCGAATCGGTCATTTCTTTAATTACTTTGTCGCGAAATTCTTTAGCAACTCCGCTAGATTGCTTGACTGCAATACGTTTTCCACCGCCACGCATTGCCCAGGTAGTTGATTCTCGAAGACCTCTTGGAGTAATGTGGAATAGTACAACTTCGTCATTTTCAACAACTGCAAGAGCAATCTTGACCTGATTTGATGAATCGATTGCCTGTTGGAGTAATTGAGTGTCAGTATCTAAAAACGGGTTTTGACTAGATAGTTCAATTTCATCACCAATTGTAATATTATGTGTATGATGGCTACCTATGTCGAGTTTTGCCTCCTCAATAATACCATGAATTCTTAGAACATCACTAAATGAGTGAAATTCAGAATTTTCAATTCGCAATTTAATCCACATTCTTTTGCGCTCTGCAGATTTTGCCCTACCACCTTCCTCTCCACCAGTGGTTTGATCTCGTCGCTCACCCAACATGCCTAGTGACATGCCACTTCTTGCTAATCTAGCTAATGACCAGAGATCATTTTCGGTGCCAACACGTAATCGCCAAAGCATCGGCTCGCGCTTTAGTATCTGCATTTACTCACCCAAAGATGCCAGTTTGATATCCATCATCGTCCATATCCATGTCGATAGCAGCGGGCTTCTTTGGTAGTCCAGGCATGGTCATCATGTTGCCAAGTATTGCAACAACAAAGCCAGCCCCAGAATTCAATCTAAATTCTCTTATTGGAAGTGTGAATTCACTGGGGGCGCCGAGTTTACCTGAGTCATGGGAGAATGAGTATTGTGTTTTAGCCATGCATACAGGTAAGCTGCCATAGCCCCAAGAAATTATTTTGTCCAATTGTTTTTTTGCTTTAGCCTCTAAATAGACGTCTTTTGCCTTGTACATTCGAGTTGCTATAGCAGTTATTTTGTCCATTATAGGTGCATCATTAACAAAAAGTGGAGTAAATGGACGTCCTGCTGCTACATGATCTTGTACTGCTTTAACTACTGCTTTAGCTAATGCTTCACCACCAGCTCCGCCTTTGGCATGAACTTCAGTAATCGTGACATCGCGTGCACCGCTAGTATGGGCGGCATCAGAAATTGCCCGAATTTCAGCATCTGTGTCCGAGGCGAATTTGTTAATTGATACTATTACAGGAACGCCAAAACCAGCCATGTTTCTGATGTGTCTATCCAAATTGGTTGCAGCTCCAGTTGCAACTGCTTCCACATTTTCGGCTTCCAATTCTTCTTTTGATGGTCGATATCCGCCACGTGAACCAAATGCACCTCCGTGTAATTTCATTGAGCGAACGGTGACATTCATAACTACGCAATCTGGTGCTTTTCCAGAGGTTGCGGCTTTTATGTGCATGAATTTCTCAGCACCCATGTCTGAACCAAAACCAGCTTCAGTGACCACAATGTCTGCTGCGCCAAGGGCTAATTTGTCTGCAATAATGCTTGAATTTCCATGAGCGATATTAGCGAATGGACCTCCATGAATAAAAGCAGGATTACCCTCTAATGTCTGAACTAGATTTGGCAAAAAAGCAGTCCTAAGAAGCAACGCCATCGCACCTTGTGCATCTAAATCAGTCACTTTAACAGGATTTCCATCAAATGAATGACCAATGACAATTTCTCCTATTCGCTTTTTCAAATCTGCATAGTCAGATGCTAGAACAAGAATCGCCATTACCTCACTTGCTGCTGTGATATCAAATCTGTCTTGGCGAAGATGTCCATTTGCCGGACCTCCCATTCCGATTGTTATGTCTCTAAGTGCTCTGTCATTCATATCAATGACACGTGGCCAACTGATTCTTGTTGGATCGAGGCGACATTCATTTCCATGCTTGATATGATTGTCAATAAGTGCAGAAAGAAGATTATGGGCGGAGGTAACAGCATGTAAATCACCGGTAAAATGGAGATTGATGTCTTCCATTGGTAGAACTTGGGAATGACCACCTCCAGCGGCACCGCCTTTGATTCCAAAAACAGGACCCATAGATGGTTCTCTAATTACACAAGTTGCAGATTGGCCTATTAAGCATAATGCTTGGGTTAAACCAATAGTTGTCACTGTCTTTCCCTCGCCAAAAGGAGTAGGGTTGACAGAGGTAACCAAAACTAAGCTGCCTTGGGGTTTGTCAAACCGTGATTTTAATGCTTGCCAAGTTATTTTGGCCACATTTCTGCCCATTGGCATAATTTCTGTGGAAGAGATTCCTAATTTCCAAGCAATTGCTTCAATCGGCTCTAGAGTTGCTGCATTGGCAATCTCAAGGTCAGTAGGCATGAGCCGATTGTATATGGTTTAGTCTTTGAAACCCACGGTCTATTTTACATTGTAATGGTGTTTATCATACCTTTAACTTGAACTCGAGTTACTCTTCTTTCATACTACCTAAGTAGTCTGGCAAGTCAACACCAGCCATCTTGGCTACATCATGAACAGGAGGTAGCGACTTGATTAGCGATGAAACGAAGTTTGCGGTGCTACCACCTTCTCCGCCATTGCCAGAGTCCCATACGGTAATCTTGTCAATCTTCAAGTTAGAAATCGCCTCAGTTTGTCTTGCAACAATCTCTTCAATCTTTTCTACCATAAGTAGAGTAGCAGCTGCCTTTGCATCGCCACCAGCACTCTTTACTAGGGCTTGATAACCTGAAGCCTTTGCTTCCAGTACGGCTTTGGTACCTTCTGCTTCAGCATTATAGCGAGCAAGGATAGCGTCAGCCTGACCTCTAGCAATTCTTCGTTGGCGTTCAGCCTCAGCTTCAGCCGCGATTTCGATTTGTTGTTTAGATACTTCCTCACGGGCAATTTCCGCTGCACGTAGTCTTTCTCCTTCAAGCTCATATTGAGCACGCTCAATTTCAGATTGAGCCTTACGCTTAGCGACTTCAGAACGTTGGAGTGCTTCCGCTTCTTTTTCTGCTAAGTCTGCATTGTAGGATGCAATTGATGCACTCGACAAGTTCTCACCCTCAACAGCTAATGCTTCTTGTTGTTGAACGAAAACACGCTCATCTGCCTTGGCAGCTTTCTGTCCCTTAGATGCTTCAGCCTGTGCTTTAGCAACATCGATTTCACGATCTCTGTCTGCAGCTGCTTTACCAACAGCTCCATCTCGAGCTGCTTCTGCTCTGTCAACAGTTGCATCAGCAATTGCTACAGCCGCAGCCTTGGCACCAATGGATGCAATATAGTCCGCTTCGTCAGTAATATCTGTAATATTCACGTTAATTAGGTACAAACCAATCTTATGTAATTCTGTATCAACGTTAGTTGAAACCTTTTCAAGAAATGCTTCTCTATCTTGATTGATTTGCTCAATAGTTAGCGAAGCGACAGTTAGACGTAATTGACCAAAGATAATTTCTTTTGCCATGTCTTCAATTTGAGCAACTGGCAGGTTTAGAAGTCTTTCTGCTGCATTTTGCATTACAGAAGGCTGTGTAGAAATACCTATGGTAAATGTCGAAGGGACGTTAATTCTGATGTTTTGTTGAGACAGTGCATGTTCTAAGTCAATAGAGATCGTCATTGGTTTTAGTTCAAGATAGGCATAATGCTGAATTAACGGCCAAACAATTTTTCCACCGCCGTGGTAGCAGGCTGCTGAACCTTTGTCTTTGATATTACCATATACAACTAAAATTCTGTCAGACGGAGCAAGTTTATATCTAGAGGTGGCTACGTATATTGTGACTAATAATACAAATACCAATAAAAAGACTCCAATCAATGCTAGCGCTTCTGCGACCATGTATATACCACTGATTACCCATATAAGAGGATTGACCCCACATTAATTGGACTGTTTAACAGATTTATTCTTCTTCTTTTGCGTTGATGTTAAGTGGTACAACTATTAATCGCTCTGCAATTGCATCAACTACTTTGACAAATTTACCTGTTTCAAGAGTAATCTTCTCATCTCTGGCAATTGCTGATTCAGTTCTTAGTGCGCCTTGATATTCAACTTGGACTTGTCCTAATTGACCAGGGTTAATTGTTCGATAAACAGTTCCTCTAGCACCAATTGCTTGAGAGTGTACTACTGTATTATCTTGCTCAAGAGATTGCATCATCGAGAATACTTTGCCGACAATATACATTGAGAAAGTACCAGCTATTGTTCCGGCAATTATGGCAATGAATGCGTTTTGCTCCGCTTGTGATACAGCAAGACCAAATATACCAAACATCATAATGAAGCTTAGTAAACCTTGGATGGTAAACAAATGAAACACGCCATCAGCATCCATTTCAAAGTCAAACATGCCGCCTGTGAAGTCACCAATCAAAATTAATAAGAAATAGATAATAAACAAAAACGTTCCAATTATTGCCATTGCAGCAAATAAAATATCGACCCCTGTAATGCCGCCAAGGCCAATCAAATCTAAGAAATCACCAATTAAACCCATGTCTTCGCCAACCACTCACAAGATGCCTTTACACATCAACCTTCCCGTTCTTTTAACACCGGCCGTATGTATATGAAGTAATAATGACCGTATACAATAGGTCCAAGTGAGAATCCAAGTAATGCTCCAATTGCCCACCAAGGAAGGCTCAATGCTAATCCTATTGCCAAAATAATTACCAAAGATAGAATGATTGATAATTTTTCAAACATTACCCAAAACACTGTTCGTGCATTTTGGTCATCAACATCCAATGCTCTTTGCTTCATTAGAAAAATGTCAAGTAAGTTTGACAAGTTTTTCCCTCAAAAAATAACGTCAGCCCAGGCAATTTCGCTGATAATTATGATCATGATATATAGAAACGCAATAAAAAATACAGGATTTCTACCTTTTTCGATATTAGATTCAAATATCTCATACCTATTGTTTTGATTTTTCACAAGAATTGAACTCTCTGAGGTGTTGTAATGTTGGCCAGATGTTAATTCGCGAACATTTTTTTTGTCTTGATACCATAAAAGTACAAATGTGCCTAATATAATTCCCATGGGTGCGCCAAAATAGAATCCTAGTGCCTCGTTAAACTCCATCCACATAGCAGCAGTCATGTAAAGGCCAAGCAAACCACTCATTGCGCCTATCATTCCCTTTCCAGCAGATTGGTTACTAATTATGTTACCTGCCATGACATCGCTATATTGTCCTCATTATCAAAGGTTTTTCCGACCTGTTTTAACAAATAGTTTGTTTCAAAAAGTATCGATTTGTCGATAAATCATGGCGGATGTGTATTATGGTGTGGCTGGCCATCCAGTAACACATTCTTTGTCGCCTGTTTTAATTAATCTAGTTGTACAACATGTTTCAAAGGAAGTAAGTCGTGCAAAACGTTTCAATTTAATGGTGTCTGATTTAATCGATGCTGCGGCGATTCAAGATGCCTTGGCATGGGGATATGTTAAAGCGACGCCAAAACCAGTAGATTGGGATTTAACCGGCGCCCCATTTGGCAAATTTAGAAATCGTGCTTTGATGCAAAAAGTGCTTGAAAAAACTGATGAAATCGTTGAATCATTTGACAAATTAACAAATGAACAGATAAATTACAACAATAATGAATTACCATTCATGAGTAAAATAAAATTGCCTAATGCGCCGTTTCCAGAAGAGATTTGGATAAATTTGACTACACCATTAAAGCATCAGTTGAAATCTCCAGCAGTGGTTGATTTTAATGATTCATCGTTAATAGAATCAGTAAATGTTCTAAGGTGGGATGGATTTGGATGGTGGTCATCAAATGTTGATGGTTCTGGAGTTGTAAGAGTCGCACAGTATTTCGGTATTGATATTGCGTCTGGTGCAGTAATCGGGATAATTGGTGGTGGCGGCTCAGCTCGCTCTACTGCTAGAACTTGGAGTAAATTAGGCGGTAAAGTGAAAATTTTTGGTGGCAGAAGGAGTCTCAGTGATTATGAATGGTTTGTTGAATCTGAACACAGCGATAACTCATGTGATGTGTTGATTAATTTTGATGATGATCAAATACCAGAAGATATTGATGTAAGGAGATTTGTTATGAAATCCAAATATCATTTAATTGAAGGCGACTTAGATGTTCGCTTGGAAACAATTTCTAATTCAGTAATTGATGGTAGATGGCTATTGGCAGCACAACATCTTGAATGCTGGTCGCAATTATGGGCTCCTCAAATCAAAAATTCATTGCCTAGTTTAGATTTATTGATTACCAAGTTGATTCACGCAGAAACAGTCCTTTCTTCTTATGCATGAGGCACTAATTTCAAAATATGATATCGATGTGCATAAACTTGTGAGGGCTGTTATTTGAGGTTAAAATCTTACTCATTGGTCTCGATTTTGGCTATTAGTATAGTCATGTCAAGTTACGTACTTGCTCATCCGCAGGAAGATTCCAATTTTCAACAAAAGCACAATGGAGAAGATTTTTTTGTTGGTTGGAGTGATTTTCAAGCAGATGATAATGAAGTGAGAATTATTTATCCAGCAGTAGCTGAGGGTGAGGATGCGTATATGGCCTCAAACGGTCCATTTCCATTTACGGTATTTTTTGGTGATGTTGATGAAGATAAATCAGATTATATGATCTTGGCTAGTGAAATCGTCAGTCGAGGTAATATTGTAATAGTCACTGACGGAATTGATGAATCAGATGCTACTAATGTTGAGGATTCGCTTGATTTATTAGAATCAGTAGTGTTTTTGGTTAATAAATCCAACTCAACCGCAGATGTTGTTTTAGGATCATTTAGTAATATCGACATGAAACATTGGGGTGTTTCAGGTCATGGTACTGGTGCCGCAGTTGCATTTTCAGTATTCCCTTTTTGGCAAGAAACCAGTCTTTCAGATAGTATCCATCCTCCTCGTTCAATATTTGGATTAGGTACTGATTTTTCCAATTGGAATTCAGGCAATGGTTGGGAGAGTGTCAAACCAATGGAGTGGCAGATTAATCCAGCATCACCAGCAACAGGCTTGTTTTTGACAGGAACTGTTGATGAGATTGCTAAAGGGGAAGATAATTTGCCAATAATACAAGCTACAGACTCTTTCGCTTGGCAATGGATGGAAGTTTTAGGTGCCGATCATTATCAATTTCAAGATGAAATAGATGATTGGATATTTGGGGATGATAGAAATGATGGTGATGCTACAATGTCGCAATCGGAACAAATTAATTATGCTATGAGTCATTTAATTCCTTATTTAGATTTGACATTAAGAGGTGTTCATGATGATTTCCGTACTTCTTTCAATCGAGATGTATCTCCAAATACAGCAAGTGATGATACATCTTACATTTACGAAGATTTTTTTGAGGCAGAACTTTTGCTGATTAAAAACCAAACAAAAGTTCCGATCGATATCAACGAGTTTGGCAGGTATGATGTATTTTCGTTGTACGGTAATTGGACTTTGAGAAACGGAGACGGTCCTCAAGATATTAATCCTAACTGGCAGATTGATATTGAATGTGGTTTTAATCAAGAAATTAAAACTAATGGCACTTATCATCCAAATGGTACGGCTCAATGTGAATTTGATGTTGAAGAACTAGCGCCTGGTCAGCATACTGCGTTTATGACCGTGAAGGTCGAGGGCGCCCCCTCAACTATTGAACATATATTTTTGCGCACAGATTCACCTTTGTCCTTGATAGTTCCTGAGCCGACAATACAGGTGCCAGAAAGAGGAGTTGGTTCTATTACAGCAAGCGAGATAGCTGTTGACCCCGATGGCCAGGAAGTATTCATTGTAGATGCAGTATTAAGCGGTGGGCAAATGAATAATTATTCAGTTCAAGTGGATTCAGATTTCCGTAGTCTTTCAGTAACTCATACCGTTACAGATGAATATGTAATTGGTGCAGAGGTTGATGTTTTACTTCGTGCAGATGGTGACGGAGTGATTGATGAGATTTCTACAACTCTAGACATTGTATTAATTCCATATGACGACCCAGTTGTAAAAACTGGTATTATAGCAACACAGACACTGTTTGAAGATGGGCCACCAGTTCAAGTAAACATTTCAGATTATGCATATGACCCTGAAGGTAAACCATTGTTAGCGTCAATAAATGACCTTACTTCAGGACAGGCTGGAGCAATTGATTTTTCATATAATTTAGGAATCCTTACTTTGACTCCAATACCAAATGCAAATGGTGCAACTGTATTACATGTGCGAGTCACGGATGGCACAACCGATCCTGTTGATTTAGACATCCCTGTTCAAGTAAATCCGGTCGATGATATGATGATAGTAAATTCTTCAATGTGGAACCTTTCAATGAATGAAGATGAAACTTTAGTGGTAAACTTAAGTGACTTTGCTTATGATATAGATGAGGATATTTTAACATGGTCAATTGCGTCGGAAAACAATATCGTAAACTCGGTAATTAATGGAGAACAATTATTGATTTCTCCTCAGGAACATTTCTATGGTCAAATAACAGGTGAATGGCTTAACCTTACTGATGGTAATAATAATTATTCACAATCGTTAATCATCAATGTTGAACCTGTTCCGGATTTGCCGATATTAAATTTGATGAATGTAAATATTATTGATGATACTGCAGCAACATTAACTTGGTCATTATCTGATGTAGATGGAGTGGGCGAATTGAGTCTGGAACTCTCTCTTGATGGGGTTTTGCAAACCGGTTTATCACCATCTTGCATAATTGATGATTCAGGTAACTTAGAGGAATGTGTTACAATGTTAGAAGTTCCTGCAATTCGTAATGAAACAGTAGAGATAATGGTAGTAGTATCAGATGCTGAATTTTTGTCGCAAGTAGTATCTTATGCTGAAATTAATTTTAATGCTTCAACACCAGTAACTGATGATGAAACAGAATCAAGTGAAGGCTTTGAAGTTTCTAACACGCTGATAATTGCAGGTGGTCTTGGCTTAGTAATTATGATACTACTAATGTTAATAGTTCTAAGAACTATGAATCGAAATCCCCCCATCAATGAAACAGTAATCAATTTGTCTGAGCAAGAACTTGAAGTTGATGTGCTTGAAGACGAATTAGGTGCTGAGGTAGTATCATCTGGACTGTTAGCAAAGATCAAGCAAAACCAATAATCACAATGGAATGTTGCCATGTTTCTTAGGTGGGCTCCATTCACGTTTAGATCGTAAAATGTTTAGTGCTCTAAGTAACCGGATTCGACTTTCTGAGGGTTCAATTACATCATCTAACCAACCATTTCTTGCTGCTACATATGGGTCGCCAAATTTATTTTTATAATCATCAACCAATTGTAGTCTTACTTTTTCTTTTTGATTTTCATCTACCGAATTTATTTCTCGACGGTGAATGATGTTAACTGCTCCCTCTGCACCCATTACTGCTAACTCTGCAGTTGGCCAAGCGATATTGTAATCACTGCGCAAATGTTTGCATGACATGGCAAGATATGCTCCGCCATAGGCTTTTCTAGTTACCAAAGTCAGTTTTGGTACAGTTGCCTCAGCATAGGCAAACAGTAGTTTTGCACCATGTCTAATGATTCCACCCCACTCTTGCACTACGCCAGGTAGGAATCCGGGGACATCTTCAAAGGTGACAAGAGGAACATTAAATGCATCACAGGTGCGAATAAAGCGTGCGGCTTTTATCGATGCATCAATATCTAAGCATCCAGCCAAAACTTTAGGTTGATTTCCAACTACTCCAATAGTTCTGCCGCCTAATCTAGCGAAACCAATGATTATGTTATCAGCATATGATTCAAATAATTCCATGAATTGTCCATCATCGACAATTTCTTCTACAACTTTTACCATGTCATATGGACGGTTAGGATTGTCTGGTACTAGAGATTCTAAGTTTGGATTTAATCTGTCATTAGGGTCTGAAGTTTCCATAAATGGAGGTATTGAACTATTATTATCTGGAAGGTAACTTAAGATTTCGGATGCCATCTCACACGCATCTTCCTCATCATCAGCAATTAGACAAGCAATGCCAGATCGTGATGCATGTAGATTTGCCCCTCCAAGTCCAGACGCATCTATCTCACCTTCTATGACTTCAGGAGTCTCTAAAGGTGAGGAGAGAAATAACTGACCGTTTTCTTCACCAAGTATTGTAAAATCTGCTAATCCAGCAGCTAATGAAGAGACGCCTACTACAGGTCCAAGTACAAGGCTAATAATTGGCACACGTCCGCTACATTGAACAAGGCGGTCTAATAATTCACCAGTTCCTGCTAACCCCGATACCCCATCATGAGCTCTCTGCCCACCTCCGTCCCATATTCCAATGATTGGAACTTTAGCACGTTCTGCCATTTCAACAATTTTAGCGATTTTTTTTGCATGAGTTTCTCCCATGCTGCCGCCATGAACACTAAAATCTTGAGCAAAGCAGTAGACTTTTCTTCCGTCAATAGTTCCATGTCCTGCGACTACTCCGTCACCTAATGTTTGATGGAGAAACATATTGTGGTCGACGGTTCTGTGGGTTACAAACGAGTCAATTTCAATAAATGATTCCTCATCAAGAAGTAATGAAATTCTATCTCTTGCAGTACCTCGGCCACTTTTTCTTATAGCTTCTTGTTTTTTTAGCCCGCCACCAAGGCGCGTCTCTTCGCGCATTTGACGCAATTGCTCAAGTTTTTGATTGGATTTTTGACTCATTAAATCACTCCATCAAAGTGTTAAGATTTTCACCACACAAATTCATTGAGATCACTTTTGCTACATCTTTATCATTAGATAATGCCCAATGGACTTTGACAACAGTGGTGTCAGGTGAAGTTACATTTCCATGCCCTAATAGGCCCATTTTTTGTTGCTTTCTACCTTTTGAATAGACATTCATGTCGATTGGTCCGTTCAAACATTGCGAAGTAATGACCACAGGTATGTTGCGGTTGACGCACCGAGTAAGTGCTCGCCAAACTTTGGTATTTTCAGGTGCATCTTTTCCAGGATCATCAATTGGTAGATGTCCCAATCCAGTGCCGTGAAGAATTATTGCTTGTGGTCCATTGGAGACGATAGATTCGATTTCAGCCTCGTGTAAGTATGGTCCTGCAATAAATTGTGCAATCCTAACTTCGGTTGAATATTTACTTGGTTTTTGATTTATTTCAGTTGAGGTATTGGTATTCAAAATACTATATTCTTCATCCATAATAATGGAGTGTTCATTACCTTTAATACTGACAAATGCTAATGGTTGACTGTTAATATTCCTAAATGCGTCCCTTCGTGAGGTGTGTAATTTTCTTACACTAGTTCCTGGTTGAATTGAGCAAGTTCCATCATGACTTGAAGTATGCATTACTACTACAGCAGCATCGCCTTTGATTCCTTTAGGCTTAGGTCCATTGGCTGCCCAATAAACGGCGGCGATTAGATTTTCAGCAGCATCTGATGACCCTCTATCTGATGATCTTTGTGAGCCAACTAGAGCAATTGGACCAGGCGGGGCTTGGCCATTGCCAGACCAAGCAAAACACATTGCTGCAGAGGTTATATGCAAAGTATCTGTGCCATGAGTGATAACAACA
>MDTG01183317.1_pt1 | contig 12423 bp, 11 predicted proteins | sample 811421 | NCBI WGS metagenome assembly MDTG01 (sample SAMN05326645, study PRJNA326480) | marine metagenome | isolation source: seawater | place: Pacific Ocean: South East | collected 2011
AAGAGCAATCTCCAGTTCTTTGAACGTGCTCGTGCTCAATTTGGAGAGAAGATCTGTGTCTTCAATTCAAGGAGCAAGAAGAAAGATCAACAGGAAGGGTTTCTACACGCCAAGACTGTTCCCAGAGTGAAGAAACATCTGAAAGCTGGAGCTGAAGTGATCATCATGTGCGCACATCCCAAGCGATTTGATGAGAGCATCATTGAGCTTCTTGAGGAGATTGAAGATTCACCCAGGATCAAGCGCAATGTGATTATACACATTGATGAAGCTCATGCTTACGTTCCTCCATACAGAGAAAATATCATTAAGATGAATATGAACTCTGTCACAGAGAGGATCTACATGTATAGCGCGACCCCATTCTCAATATGGTGTTCTGAAGCATCTGTCCATGAAACAGAACAACTCTTTAAGAGTATCTATGTTGTGGACAATGAGAAAGAGTTCCGAGTCAAAAAGTCTGACAAATACTTCGGTGTTAAAGACTGCGAGTTTTCTATAGTTCCTCAAGAAGAACCCAAGATCAGTCCTGTTATCCCAAAAGAGTTCATTGAGCGCTGGGGTAACAAAAAACAAAGAGACTTCGTGAAACTAGGATTCGATGTTGTGTGGGAACAACCTGGACCGTTTGACATCGGAGATGAGATAGAACTTCTGTCTCATACAGATTACACTCTGAAGATGCTCTCAAACTCCAGGATAAAGGATAATGAGTTTTCTTTCAACTTTGTCCCAGGATTCTGTAGAAAGTTAACTCATTACATGATAATGGAGATGATACTTGAAACTTATCCCAGTGCTCTTGTAGTTCTTATCAATGGAGATGGAACACAACTCTTTAGGAAGGAGAAAGAGATGAAGGACGGTTTATCCGCCTCATCATTTCAGAAAAGCATTGTAGGTTCTTATATTCCTACTAAGAATGAGCCATCTGAACAAATTGAAGAATGCATCAAAGAGTTTCCAGGAAGACCTACATTCATCACTGGTTTCCACTGTGTAGGGATGAGTGTCACATTCATCAATGAGAGGATTGGTAACTTTGACAATGTCATCTACTCTCATGAACACTATATGGAGAGACCAGATGTTCATTATCAGTTGTGTCGGTTCTTGTTTAATTACACATCGTGGTCTCAAGAGGCACAAAAGAAGATCAAGAAAACGAAGCTGTATCTTAGTTGTCATGATCTTCTACAGAACTGTTTAGACTACGAAAAACAGATAGACAAGATTGATACTGAGTTGAGTGGATCAATGCTTAATCGCTCTGAAGTCGTTGGAGAACTCAATATCAAGATGAAGAAAGTTCCGAAAGAAAGAAGATTTGATCCTCTAGAACCCTATGCGAAGATTGTGGGATTGAAGAAGTTCCCAGTGATGGATGAAGAAGATGCGGAAGAAGCTTTGAATCAGATGAAGAAAGTATACAAGGAGTTCATGGGCAAGGAACTGAAAGGTAAAGCTATGCCCAAGAAGAATAGCGAAGGTCTTTATGAGTGCTCTACATTAAAAAAGGATATTCATCTAAATCCTTTGAAAATGAACAAAACACTCAAAGACTGGAAAAAGACCTCAAACTTCACCTTGAAGAAGAACAAGAGAAGATACGCTAGAGTATACATAGCTTACTATGATAAAGAGAATAAGAATGAGTATATGTGGTTCTTAAGGATGATGGAACTAGAGGACAGAGAAGAAGTAGACAGATTCTGGGAAACTCAAGAAGACCGAGAAGAATAGTTAAATAAAAGAATAGGTAGATAGTAGACTTATATAAATATTTTTTATGCAAATTTGATATAAAGATTTCTCCAATATTTAAAATAATATAAAAGATTCAAAAAAATGAAAAAGAATAAATTAGAAATCCTAAAATTATCTCTTAAAGGAATAAAAAATGATGAAACCTTTAAGGAAATGAAAAAATCATTATTGAAAATAAGGATTTTACTAATATTAGAAGAGGAAGGATTAAATAAGAAAGGGGTACCTAGGGGAAATGTTATTAAATATTTTAAATCACTACTAAATAAAAAAGATGGAATGGAAAAGGGGAACAAATTAACTAAATTGGGAAAATTATGGGTAAAAGCCGCAATAAAAGATATGAAAAAACGAGAAAAAGAAAAATCTAAAAGAAATAAGACAAAGAAAAGAAAAACAGGAGAGAAAGAAGAATTAGTAATTGTAGAATCAGATATAAATCTATTTTATAGTTCTGGGACACGATCTACAAATGATGGGATAAACAAAAAAAGAGAAAAAATAATTTGTGATTTATGGAATAAAAGAATATCTAATGATTGGATAGAAAACAGTTCAAAATGGAGAGATCTTTATGAAGAGATAAAAGAATATGTAAATAGTTTGGTTGAAGATTATAATGGTTGTGTTTTAAAACTTAAAGGGGGTAGAGGTAAACATCACGATATAGAAGCCGTCTTTACTATGAAAGATAGTAATATGATACTAAAAAAAATAGAGTTTAAATATGGCGCTAGCGAAATAAATGATTGTCCACAGTTTGTTTCTCCGATGAAACCATCACAATACTTCAATATTTCATATGAAGAGTATTTCTATAATGAATATTTACCACAAATGGCTAAAAAGTTTGAATTAGATATTCCTGATAAAGAAACCTATCTTAAAGAAATTCATGGTAATAACCCCGTGTGTATGTGTAATTTCTTAGATAAATATTATATGGGGTCAAAGAAATCATCAAAATATACAGGGGGTACAAAAGATATTGAAAATTATAATTTTGCGAAGTTTTTAAATAATGAAAGTATAAAGATTTTCTTAGAAACTTCTATATTTGACATAGAGAAAATGAATGATTATCTTAAAGATTCGCAAAAAGATAAAATATATCTGCTATGTAATAATGGTAAGTTTAATAAGAGAGAAATGAATGAGAATGATTATCAAATAGATAAGATAGATTCAAAGATAAAAAATAATAATTGTTTAACTGGAATAACTAAATCGGGTCATACTATTAATTTACTCTTAAGATGGAAGAATGGTGTAGCTTTCCCAGCATTCCAAATTAGTTAATTGTTGTTATTTATAAATAGGTAATATATTTTGTAGTTCATTTGTATTCATCGCAGAATTACAACAGTATATTTTTACAAAATCTTTAGTTTTTATATTATTGAAAGATTCCATGATAAGGTTATATTTTTCAAGTAGTTTTTCTTTTGATATATCATTTATTGGACGAATAGTTATTAAATGATTTTCAATTGTATATGATTTTTCTATATCAACCAAGCAGTAATTAAAAGAATATTCTCCAACACCATAACCTCTATTTACAATCAGAAGCGGTCCATTTTCACCATCGATATCAATGTAATTCTTTTTTTCCTCGTTATTATATTTTGTTAGAACTAACTTATTATCTTTTATATCTCCACTGTATATCAATCGTGTATATTTTTCATCTTCTCTCAATTTATCTTTCTCTTGATTCCATACAGTATTTCCCACCTTTACGTACATATCCAATTCTTTTATATTAGTGGCGTCTTTATACAAATCTCTAAGTTCAGTAATTATTTCAATTGTATTTAATATAAGAATATTACCACGTCTAAGTGAAAATTTATCGTTATCACTTGGTCTTGTATTTGCTACAGTAAATATTATGGTCCCCTGTTCTGTTTCGAGATAATCTTCACTCGAACAATCTATAATATCTACAAGATGATAATTATTATATATATGCTCTCTTATTTTGTTATAGTATGTACAGTTACAGAAACTTTTCGGAAGAACAAATGATAATATACCATTATCATTTAATTTTTTTAGAGAATGTATTATGAAAATTACAAATATATTTGGTCTTCCATCAAAATATTTATGGTAATCTTTGAGAACCTCTTCTTTCTTCATAACGAAATAAGGCGGATTTCCAATAATAAGGTCATATTTTTTATCATCAGAATCAAGAAAACTCATATTGTAAATATTTACATCATTATTAAGAAACTCTATATTTCGGATTGAATTATATATCTGATTATTGTATTCTATTCCATCTATTGTTTTTCCTTTTAATATTTTGTTCATTATGTTTATAAACTCACAAGAACCACAAGACGGTTCTAAAATACTATTGATCTCAATATTGTTCTCTTTACTATATTTTAGAACAGATTTGAGAGTTGACTGAATGATATTGAGTGGAGAAAAATATATTCCATTATTTTTCTTTGTAGTTTTACTGAGTGTTTTTGTCAGAGTTTTAGAAAGATCCCCAAATTGTTCAGATGATTCAGTATTATTTATATCTTCTATTATATTATCATTCATTATATTATGTTCGAAGTTTTTATTTTTAGATAAATATATTACTTCATGAATATCTATTACTTTTTTATAAACTTTCCAAAATAATTCATATAATTCTTTATCAATTATTCCAATGATACTTTCAATTTGATCTTTTTCAATCAAACCATTACAATGTTTTATGAAGTGTTCTGTCCACATGTATTCAAAATCTTCAATATGATATACTTTTTCTCTGTTATTATAGTCTTCGATTTCAATACTTGTAGTTTTATTCCATTCTATTTTATCGGGATTATACTTGTTCACTTTTATGTATTTCCAAAACTCCTTTCTACTATTTAGAAACCGCTTATAAGTAAAGGGACATATTTGGTAGATACAATTCGTTTTAACATAAGATATTTTTCTATCTTCTGAAATATATGGTATAGGTGTTTTTGTAGTTTTTACATTCATTTTATAATTATATTATTATTGATTTAAATCAAATTTATTATTCTTCTGTGTAAATATAAAGAATAATAAATTTGATATAAGGATTTTACATTATATTAATTTGTTAAAATGGATAATATTTTCCCAACACCTTCTGAACCTATACAAGGTATATTTCGTATTTGTGGAGAATGTAACCGATGTAAATGTAAATCTTCATATATGATTGAAAACTTTAAAAAAACAAGAATTAATATTAATAATTCTGATAACTTATTATCAGATGAATATATTCTAATATGTTCTTCTGATAAAGCTTTACCTGTCTTTAGTCAGATGACAAGCAATAATCCACCCACATATTATATATCTAATTATGGGAGATTGTTCATGGTGAATGATTATGGTCGTGGATGTCAAGGTAATATATATGATAGTCACAAAGGGAACGAAAAACTACTACCCACACTATTAACACAAGAGTTCATAAACTACTATAATACTATTAATTTTTGGGGAGGTCAATGGAATCATGAGTTTAGAAAAAATGATTCCATAAATATGATTTATGAATATCAGAAAAATAGTGAAAAGATTAATATATCATACAAAATTGAACAAGATAAAAGAAAACTACAAGATTATATGAAAAACTTACAGGAAAAAGAAACTGAATTAACAAATGAAAAAGAAAAGATAAAAAATGTACAAAATGATATTTTAATAAAAGAAAAACTATTAGAAGAACAAAACTTAGAGTTAGTAAACAGAATAGATCAACATAAGAAAAGAAGTTTAAAACTATTAGAAAGAGAAAACAAAGTATCAGTTAAAGAATCTATTGAAACGATTCAGAATGAACTTTTGAATGTATCTACATCAATTTCTCAACTTTTGGACGTAGTAAATGAACCAATATTAGAAAGTAGAATACAACAGATAATATATAAATTGAATGAATTAAAAAATACAAGAGATGAAAATATGGAGCAACCTGTGATTGTTGCCACAGAAGTTGTTCCTCAAGCTAGTGCTCCACCACCAGGATATTATGGTTCTTTATCGGCTTTCTTTAGCAAGTAGTTAAAACATTTTAAGATTAATAAATACCTCTTAATAATATACGATAAGGACTACTCTTGTATTCTCTTTTAGATATCACTTTTTCTGGATGATTTTTCATATATTTCTTAAAATCTTTACTGTTTAAAAATAACTTATCATAATTTTTTTCTTTATAATCAATAATACTAATAAAAATATTATTGTTAAAATAAGCCCTGATATTCTTCAATGAATCTTTCTTCTTACTATCCCTTATATATCTCTTATAGGATTTTAATTGTTTAAGAGTGTTTAAAACACCTTTAAGTCTTCCTAATTCTTCATTTCCCATAATTTATTATATTATAATATCATTATGCGTTTAAATAATCTAAAGGATTATTCATAAATAATCATAAGTATTCATATATATAATGACAAAGAAAGCAACTATTCCTAAAGCACTAAGAGAACAAGTGTGGATACAAACTATGGGAAGAACCTTTGAAAAGAAATGTTATGTTCATTGGTGTGAGAATGTTATTAATGTGTTTGATTTTCATGTAGGTCATGATAAACCTGAATCTGAAGGTGGAACATTAGAAATAACAAATCTGAAACCTATTTGTGCAAGGTGTAATTTGTCTATGTCTGATAAATACACTATTCAAGAATGGTGTGATCTTTCTGAAGATAAGAGTAAAAAGAAATGTAAACGTTTTGGCTGCTTCTAATTTTGTTTGTAGTATTATAATATAATGGGAGGGAAAAGGAGTGTTAAAAGAAGTAGAAAAACTCAAAAGAGATTAAAAAGGAGTCAAAAGAGATTAAAAAGAAGGACTCAAAAGAGAAGTAAGAGAAGCATTAACAGAACGAATAAAAGGGGTGGTGCGTTTTATCATCGAGTGTTTGATCGTAAAGATGTTAATTGTTATATAGCTGATATATTTAAAAAGTTTATAGATAGGGAAAGCAAAAAGGATATATCTAATAGGAGAGTTCCTGTTCTACCCGAATTCACTACTTATACAGACATTTTTTCACTTTATAACCTAATATACTATTCTCAAAATTATAGAAAATATTTAGGAATAGATGAGACAAAATGGATAATGAAATACAAGGATAAATTATGGAATGAGATTTTAAAAATACGTAATATTTTTGGAGATGAAGTATCGGATGTTTTGACACATAATATAAATTTTGTTCGTTCTCAAGAACCAGAATTAAATTGGGATATACAAGGTGAAAAAACATTTACATTATATAATGTAGAATTTTTCATTCCCTCATGGCTTCAGGATAATTATGGAGATATAGAGGGAAGGACTGGATCTGATATACTTAGTATATATTTGAATTATCTAAAAAACAATTTAGACGATTGGTGTGGTTTTAGTGGAACTAAGAATATTTTACAGCATAAAATGGTATATCGTAAGGATGCTCCAGAATTCAGTGATTCAATGATATTAACATACAGAGATAATTATTTTTCCATATTTTTCATTCAACGTATGAAGCTTTTTTTCTAGTATTATAATATAATATAATAGGAGGGAAAAGGAGTGTTAGAAAGCCTAGACCAAAGAAAAAGAGTGGGAAAAAGAATACTGGAAAGAAAGAAACTTCTGTAAAAAGATCTAACTTTCACACAAAATATAATGAATATGTGAATAAATTAGCTAATAAGTTAAATATTGAACCAACTGAAGCATCGGGCTATTTAGGTACAGCGATGCAGAATGCTTTTAATGGTTTAATGTTATCAAAAATACCCTATGATGAATATTATTCATTAAAAGATGATGAATTACAATCTGTACTTCATCCATCTATGGGTTCAGCTAAAAGAAGCAAGAAGAAAGGTAAATGTAGTAAAGGCAGATGTAAAAGTTGTGGGCAAATGAAGGTTCCTTTAAGTCTTATGCGAAGTATAAGAAAACCAATGAATAAAAGAACATTTCATTTAACTCCTAAAGCATTAAGACATGATAATATTAAAACAAATATGTCAGGATATAGTGAAACTAGAATATGTGAAAGTCATAATGGTTCTCCTTTAAAATGTAGAACTATGCGAAAGAGATATTAGCGTTAATATATTTTATTTAATGTATCTCCCATCTATATCTTTTCAATAAATATTTCTCTTCTCTAGGTGTGAAATTATAATTATAATTATCTTTTATACCCAAAGATTTTAAAGTTTCTTTGGGCATAATAAATAATAATTGTTCTTTAGAACTAGGAATCTTATCATTTTTCTCTAATACTATTTTATCATTGTGTAATATATAATCCTTAACATCTTTTAATGAAGGACTATGACTAAAATCATAAGCATAATTCCAATCAATACATTCATTGAAATAATAATGAGTTGTCCATAGTAAAGATTTTATATATTCTTTTGGCAAATGAATATTTTTATCATAATCTAAATATTCATTGTATCTTTTTACCCAATTCTTATCTCTAAAAATATGATATTCAGTATTAATATTTAAAATAGGTTTATTATATTCTTTATATTCATCTGATTCATTTTTATCTACTATTGCTGATAAAATAGCTTTACAACGATTACTTTGTTTTTTTCGTATATTGAAGATCTGAAACATTCTTTCGGTTTCGTTCAAAGAACATTTTTCAATAAATCGTTTTAAGTATTCATAATTGATGAGATCTTTTGTAGAACGATTAATTATTTGAAATTTGTATCTATAGTCTTTTTGTACAGAATTATAAAGAGATATTAGTGTATTTAATCCATCATATCTTAGATTAAGAGAGGGACTATTCTTGATAAAATCATTTCCTAGGAAGAAAGTAATGAATATATAATCATCTATTGCCACAGATTTAGGAATATTAGGAATGCTTTTACATATATCATCCTTAAGTGAATCAATATTCATATAAATATATTCACCATTAATGGGTATATTCTCAATATTATACTCGGTGCGTTCTCTAAGTAAAAAGATGTTCTGTTTATGAGAAACAAGTGAAAGCATTATTAAATCAGCATCTAGACCATAGATGACTGAGTTCATATTATCATCTGTATTCTTTATTCTTTGGAGGATTTTATGTTCACCTTCACCATGTTCATGAGAGTCAGATATTATATATTTCTTATCTGTAAATATTTTCTTTAAAACTATACTAAGCTTTTTCATAAATAGAGTTCCAGGACTTATCATATTTGTGTCCCATGGTTTATCCTCAAGAATACTTTTGTGTCTCCTTGAACGTTGTTGAATCATTTTCGCCTTAGGACATACACCATCAATCGCTATAAAGATTTCTTTTTGAGGTTTTACTATATTTTCAAGTTCTATAATCTTTTTCACAATCTTTTCAATCATAACGCCTTCATCTATCTCTTCTCTACAACATGGATGAATAGCACAATTTAAATCTAAATAAAGATTATGATTAGTTCTATCTGAAATTATTGCGTTTATTAAAAGATCATCATAATTATCAAGAAGATTTTTAAAAAGAACTGGTATTCCCATTATATATTATTGTTATTATAATATAATATGATACTTAATTGTTAAATACTTAAAATTTAGAAAAGGTAAGGTTTTTTCGTTTTTTATCTCTATTTATTTTAGATCTCTTTCCTAAAAACTCAAAATATTTTTTAGCTAATGAGAATTGTTTAGATTTCTTATCTTTAATGACTCTTAAACGCACCATCATTATCATACCCACTTGCCATATTCTTTTATGTGAATATTTATTACTTTTATAAAGTTTTTCAAGTTTTATAATTGTATCTTTTGGATTTTTATCAACATATACATCAAATGATTTCTTAGGATTATTAGGATTATATAAAAATTTCTGTTTATCTCTTTTCATTATATTTTTTACAATATTCTTTTTTGTTCTCATGTTAGTTGCTGATTTAATGACCCTTGGAGCTTTACCATCTTTGTAAGCCTGATTCCATCTATACTCACATAAGCACCATTTTTGTCCAGGTTTTACAACTGAAGATAAATCATTACCTTTCTTTTTTGTATATTTTAAAAACTTCTTATTCATCCTTGCACAAACAGTATGCGTCCCTAAATCATCTTCACCAGTCATACAATAACCATTTCGGTAATAACCTGTCATTGGATTAGTTGAACAAACTTTTAGTTTATTTCCTAAAATATTCTTTTTATAGGTAAGACCACCTTTATAAGATCTTTTTTTTGTTTTATTTTTTTTTTTTATAAAACAGTCTTTATATGGAGCACAACTACTTCGCATAGTAAATCCTTTAGGATTTTTACATTTCTTTTTAGAGAATCTTCTAGGAAGTTTAAAAGTTTTCTTATCAGATTTTCTCATACATATTTTATCTTTATCATTACTATTACAACAATTTTTCATAGTATTACTATAATAGTATTATAATATTATATAATATATTATATATATGAAAACTAAAAGAGGAGGTAAACCTCGTCCTTCAAGCGCGCGCAGACAAGCACCTAAAAGATTTAGACTTCATAAACCAGATGATGAAAGACATGGTGAAAGAGTTAATGAAGTTCATGGAATAGAATTATCATGGGAAGATGTGGATGAGTATAAAAGACTCATGAGATATTGTATAGCATTCTCAAATAATGATATTATTTTATATGGAGAAATGGAAATGTTAATAAAATATTACAGAGAAATGAAAAAAACTATTATGACATATGTAAATCCTAAAAATGGTAACATACCCCAAGGTAAAACGCGTAGATTATTAGAATCTTTAAAAAGAACAGCTAAAAGAATAATAGATGAAACTGAGGGTAGGGGAATAACAACTTTAAATTTTTACTTTTATGACCTGTATGATACTATACCTGATGATAAATATGGTAATCAAATAATTGAGTTTTTAAATTATCATTGTAATTTGTTTCTATCTACTGATGATAATAAAGATATACAGAATAAGAGTTTTAAAGATCTTATAATTATAACAGAAATAATGGAAGGTCTAGATTTAAATACAATAGAAAAAAAGAAAGTGAAAAGAGTTTTTAGGAAAGATCCAGAAATAGGGAAATGGAATGCTATTTCAGATATTTTTTATTATTTTTTAAGTAAAACATCAAGAGAAGTTAGAAGATCTAGAAAAAGGTTATCTTCAAGAAGATTAACATCTATACCATCAAGTAGATTAAGACTTACACCTAGAACATCTTCAACACCTAGAACATCTCCAACACCTAGAAGATCTCCAACACCTAGAACATCTCCAACACCTAGAAGATCTCATTTACCATCAAGTAGATTAAGACTTACACCTAGAACATCTCCAACACCTAGAAGATCTCCAACACCTAGAACATCTCCAACACCTAGAAGATCTCATAAACCTAGAAGATCTCCAACACCTAGAAGATCTCAGAAACCTAGAAGATCTCATAAACCTAGAAGATCTCCAACACCTATAAAAGGAAAAAGATCATTATCAACTAATAAATCTTTTACATCAGAGATTTCTTCTTTAACAAGAAAAGCTAGAAGATATTTTGATAATGTATTATCAAGTCCAAGTCTTAAAAATAAAGATATAATTTCTAAGAAAAAAATAAAACCATTAGAGAATACTTATTCTATATTTTAATCTATAATTATATTAGTTAATGAAGATAATATGTATTGGAGATATGGGTAAAGGAGGAAAAGAACAAAAAAAAGTTTCAGAACTTATGGAATCTCTTATGAATAAATACAAGATTTCATTTGTAACAGGATTAGGAGATAATATTTATCCAAGTGGATGTAAAAATATTAAAGATTCACAATTCATAACAAAATTTGAAAGACCATACAGTAATTTACCAAATAAAATACCATGGTATATGATCTTAGGAAATCATGATTATGGATATGATTATAAAATAGATAGTATTAAAAAACTATTAGATAATTCTCAATCACAATTAGATTATCATAATTATTCAATTGAAAAAGGATTAAAATGGCGTATGCCGAGTCAATATTATACTTATGGTAAAAGCAAAGGGAATATAGAGATATTCGCTTTAGATACTAATTTTGATAGATTAAGTAAAGAAAGCATAAGAGAACAAAAAAGAAGTATGAAAGAAAAGATAAAGAGTAGTAATAAAAAATGGAAAATAGTTGTAGGACATCATACGTGGAGAAGTATAGCCGGTCACGGTAATGCTGAGTTCCCTGAATTAGAAAGTTATTTAACTGAATTAAGTAGAGATACAGATATGGATGCTTATATTTGTGGACATGATCACTGTAAAAGTTTAGTTGTGAAAAGAGTAAGAAATAAAGAAATACCTATTATTGTATGTGGAACAGGTGGAGAATCATATGATTACAATGTATTTCCTGAAAATATGAATATAGATAAATCTAAATTATATTTCTTTTCACCTCATTTAGGGGTCTGTTTAATGGATGTAACTGATAAAAGAATAATTTACAATTTTTACAATATCAAAGGAGAAATAGAATATTCTTATAAATATGAAAAATAAATATCAAATACAAAAAATATTTACTAATATATAAATATGTTTCTGAAGAATGAGTTTTCTAATCGTTTAGTTCAAGTTTCTTTGTTCTCTGCCA
>MDTG01185328.1_pt1 | contig 12423 bp, 10 predicted proteins | sample 811421 | NCBI WGS metagenome assembly MDTG01 (sample SAMN05326645, study PRJNA326480) | marine metagenome | isolation source: seawater | place: Pacific Ocean: South East | collected 2011
CCTAATGATTTTAGTATACCAATTTGTCTGGTTTTATCAATTATAATCATTGCCAAAGCAGAAATAATGTTTACTAAACCTACCAGGGTAATCAAGCCAAAAATTATTAAGATTGGTAGCCTTTGAATATCCATCCATTTAAATAGGGCTCTATTTTTTTCTTTCCATGACATTACCATTAATGGATATGGGAGCTCATCACTAAGCAATCTTGAAAAGAAATTATAATTATTTGAATTATTAAGATTTAGTATATATCCAGAAACTTTGTCTTTCATTGAAAATAAGTAATTAGCATTATTAATATTTGTGAATGCTAAAGAATTATCATACTCAGACATTCCAGAATGAAACAAACCAATAATTTTAAATTTTTTCAATCTTTTATTTGCACTTTTTAATGTAAATGCATCAAATAAAATAATCTCATCCTCAATATTTAGATTTAATTTTTCTGCTAAACTTTGACCAATTATTATATGATTATTATCTATGTTAAAATATCCTTCAACCACTATATCTTTAATTTGGTTAACTCTTTCTAAGACTATACCCTCCAAAATTATTCCTTCAGCAGATTTACCTTTTCTTAAGAGTGCTGGACCTTGAATAAATTTAGCATTACTTAAATTTGCTCTATAAACATGCATTAAACTATCTAAAACATTTATTTCGTCTTCAATAGGTTCATTTAAGAAGTGTGAAATACGAATATGTCCATCAAATTGAGAAATTTTTTCAGAGATTACTCTTTCAAAACCGTTTAAAATAAATAAAGTTATAAGTAGAGCAGATACACCCACTGCTAATCCAGCAGTAGATAAAATACCAGAAATGCGAGTAAAACTACCTTTTCGAGTCGAGCTCAAATAACGAGTCGATAAATAAAAAGGGAAATACATCGACCTATTCTTCAGAACGCATTGATGGGAAAAGTATAACCTCTTTGATTGTAACATTCTCAGTTAGTAACATAACTAATCTATCAATGCCAATACCAACTCCAGCTGTAGGTGGCATACCACATTCAATAGCTTCAAGAAAATTTTCATCAATAGGATGAGCTTCATCATCACCACCCTCAGCTAATCTTGCCTGCGATTCAAATCGGTCTCTTTGATCTATTGGATCATTAAGCTCTGTGAATGCATTTGCAAATTCAGCTCCACCTATAAATAATTCAAATCTTTCAACAAGATTTTGATTACCATTACGATGCTTTTTTGCAAGAGGTGATATTTCTTTTGGATAATCTGTTACAAAAGTAGGTTGAATTAATTTTGGCTCAACCAGTTCACTCATCAGATTATCCAACATTTGCCCATAATTATAATTACTTTCTATATCTACATTATTTGACTTACAAACTTCTCTTAACTTCTCTTCAGAGAAGTCAGCTAAATCTTCACCTGTTGCTTCATTCAACAATTCAAGTATTGGGCGTTTCTTAAAAGGCTTAGAAAGATCAATTGTCATATCTCCCCAATTAATTTTTGTTTTTCCAATACTGTCTGCAACTGAGCGTAACATTTTTTCGACTAAATTCATATTGTCTTCATAATCTGCATAAGCCCAATAAAATTCAAGCATTGTAAACTCAGGATTATGGTTTTTATCCATTCCTTCATTTCGGAAATCTTTAGCTATTTCATAGACTCTATCAAAGCCTCCAATGATTAAACGTTTTAAGTAAAGCTCATCAGCAATTCTTAAAAATAATTTTTGATCTAATGCATTATGATGAGTTGTAAAAGGACGTGCATTTGCACCTCCATATATTGGCTGAAGAACTGGAGTCTCTACTTCTAAAAAATTCTTTTTATCTAAATACTCTCTAAGACCTTTAATTATTTTTGATCTTTTAATAAATATTTCTCTATTTTTTGGATTAACAATCAAATCTAAATGACGGTTTCTATATCTATGCTCTTTATCAATAAATGAATCATATTCTTCTCCTTCTTTTTCTTTAACAATAGGTAGAGGACGAATTGATTTACAAAGTATCGACAATAGTTTAGTATGAATGGAGATTTCACCTACTTTTGTTTTAAAAACATGACCTTCAATTCCGACAAAGTCACCAATATCTAATAATTTAAAATTACTATAATTATCTTCTCCAATATCATCACGTTTAATAAAAATTTGAATTTTTCCTAATTGATCTTGTAAATGAAAAAATGATGCTTTTCCCATTTTTCTAATTGACATTATACGGCCAGCTAAAATAACATCTTTATTTTCAAGTTCGTTAAAATTATCAATAATATTTTGACTAAAATGATTTGGCGTGAAATTTTGTGGATAGGGCTCAACCCCAGCTTCTTTTAATTTAGATAGTTTCTCTTTTCGATAATCAATTATTTGCTTTAAGCTTTTATGTTCTTCAGACATATTTTACACTTTCTCTTTTTCTACATTTTTTCCTAATTGATTCATTAAGTAGGCTCTAATAAATTTATCAATATCACCATCCATAATAGCTGAAACATTTCCACTTTCCTGTTTTGTTCTATGATCTTTAACCATATTGTACGGATGAAAAACATATGATCTAATTTGACTTCCCCAAGCAATGTCCATTTTTGAATTTTCTAAATTTTTCATTGCTTCTTTTTCTTTATCAACCTCCACTTGATATAACCTGGCTTTTAAAACCTTTAGAGCTGATGCTTTATTTTTGTGTTGACTTCTCTGATTTTGACATTGAACAACAATACCTGAAGGAATATGTGTAATCCTAATCGCTGAATCAGTTTTATTTACATGTTGACCACCAGCGCCACTAGCTCGATAAGTATCAATTCTTAATTCACTTTGATCAATCTCAATTTCAATTTCTTCATCTGAAGATGGGTATACGAAAACTGAAGCAAACGAAGTATGACGTCTACTATTAGAATCAAAAGGTGAAATTCGAACCAATCGATGAACTCCAGCCTCTGCTTTTAATAGTCCATAAGCATAATCACCTTTTATCTCCATTGTTAAATCTTTGATACCTGCTTCATCACCTGGTTGATAATCTAGGATTTCTTTATTAAAGCCCTTTCTTTCAATCCATCGTGAATACATCCTATAAAGCATTTCTGCCCAATCTTGACTTTCAGTTCCACCAGCTCCGGGATGTATTGTAATAATTGCTCCTTGACTATCCTCAGATTTTCCAAGAATCATTTTTAATTCTAAGTCTTCAATAGTATTAATGAATTTTTCTAATTCACTATTTACTTCATCAAGTGAAGTATCGCCCAACTCTGCAAATTCTAAAAGTACTTCAACATCACCTTTCCCTAACTCTAAATCTTTCCATAATTTTATTTCTTTTTCTAATAACGAGATTTTTTTTAAATGGGTAGAAGCTGATATATTATCATTCCAAAAGTCTGGAGAAGAAGATTCTTTTCGTAATTTTTCTAATTTATTGTTCTTTAGAGTAAAGTCAAAGATACCTCCGCAATTCTAAATATTTTTTCTCTGCGATCTTGTATCTATCTTTTAGTTCAATTAATTCCATATATAAAATTTACATCATTCATTTGATGCTCATAGATAAAATGTTTAAAGTTGATTTAGATTATTATAATTAGTCACCAGAAGCGATAAACATTCTATCATTTAAATATTTACGCAATCCAATTTCATCTACACTTATATGAGCTATTCTACCATCCTCAACAACAGATATTCTAGCCTTCTCTTCAGAAATTAGTACTACTATAGCATCAGTTTCTTCAGAGATACCTAATGCTGCACGATGTCTTGTACCCATCTCAGGATCTATCATACTACTTTCTGTAAGTGGTAATATACAAGCTGCTGCATCAATAATATCATTTTGAATAATAACAGCTCCATCATGAAGAGGAGAAGTCGGATTAAATATTGAAACTAGGAGTGGGGCTGTTACTTCTGCCTTAAGTTGTGTTCCTTGTTCTTTATAAGATCTTAAACCAGTTTCTCTTTGAATAACTATTAAACCACCCCAATGTCTTTCTTGCAATTGAACTGACGCTTCAACAATAGATAAAATAGTTCTAGATGTACCAACTCGAAAGATTCTTTGAAAAAAACGTGTTTGTCCTACATAAATTAATAAGCGTCTTAACTCTGGTTGAAATAAAATAACAAATGCAACTACCCAAACTGTTTGAAATTGATTAACCAACCAAGATGAGGCACTTAATCCAAATGCATTAAATAGAAATGAAGATAACATTAAAAAAATGAGTCCAGCTAGCATTTGCCCCGCACGTGTCCCTTTAAAATAAATATAAACTTTAAAGAACAACCAGCTGACTAAAAGTAAATCAATTAGATCAATCAGTGTAATTGTTAAAAAGCCTATTTGAAATAAGACCATTTAGCTTTTACCTAATAATCTTTCCACTATTGAAATCGTATGTTTTGTTTCAAGGACATCATGGACACGAACAATATTAGCACCATTAATTATACCCACAGCAATCGAAGCCATCGTCCCTTCTAACCTATCTTCAACTGGCAGGTTTAGAGCTTCACCAATGAAAGATTTTCTTGAAGGCCCTAATAAAACTGGATATCCCATAGCTTTAATTTGCTTTAATTCACGGATAATTTCAAAATTATCTTCAACATGTTTTCCAAAGCCAATTCCTGGATCCAAAATAATCATATTATTCAAAATTCCTGCTTTATTTGCAATTTCAATTTTATTATTAAAAAAGAAAATTAAATCATCGATTAAATTATTGTAACTAGGAGCTAACTGCATGTTTTGAGGCGAACCTTGCATATGCATTAATATAACAGGAACATTCCTCGTTGAAACAAGATTTGCCATATTTACATCATAAGATAAACTTGAAATATCGTTAATTATATCTGCTCCAAGATCCAATGCTGTTTCTGCAACAGAAGCTTTATAAGTATCAATTGAAATAAGGCAATCTGTTTGATTTCTAATAGCCTTAATAACAGGTTTAATACGTTTCAACTCTTCTTCATGGGTAACAGCTACTGCACCAGGTCGTGTAGATTCTCCTCCAATGTCAATTATATCTGCACCATTATTAATCATCTTAAGGGCAAAATCTGCTGCTTCCTTAACTCCTTTAAATTGGCCACCATCACTGAACGAATCGGGGGTTACGTTCAGTATACCCATTATAAGACTTTTTGAGGGGAAATTAAGCCAAGATTTAAAATTTTTATTATTCAAAAAATCTTAGAGAAATAATTATCATTTAAGCTTGCTTATTTTTTTGTGGTTTTTTATTTACGGATTTAGTTTTTGTTTTTTTTATTGAACCATTCTTTGATCGCTTAATAGCTTTTCCTGCCATTATAGCTTCAACTTCTTTTCCATCAATAGTTTCAAATTCAAGCAAGGCCTTTGCAAGGTTATGTAGTAAACCACTATTTTTATCCAAAGTATTTTCAGCAGTAGATTGTGCTTTTCTTACAATCCTGACAACTTCTTCATCAATCATTCTAGCTGTAACTTCTGAAAAATCTCTATGACTCTGAATTTCTCTTCCAAGGAATATTTCTTCATTCTTTTTTCCAAAGGTCATTGGACCAAGCACATCACTCATCCCCCATTCACAAACCATTTTCCTTGCAATTTGGGTGGCTTGTTCAATATCGTTTCCCGCTCCAGTAGTTAATTCATTAAAAATTAATTCCTCAGCTGCACGACCACCCATTAAAATAGCCAAACGACCTTCAATATAACCTCTTGCATATCCATGCTTCTCATCTATAGGAAGTTGCATAGTTACACCAAGTGCTTGGCCACGAGGAATAATAGTTACTTTATGAACAGGGTCGGCACCTTCTGTTAATGCAGCAACCAAAGTATGTCCTGCTTCATGATAAGCAGTAGTTTTCTTTTCATCTTCAGTTAGTACAACACTTTTACGTTGAACACCCATCATTACTTTATCTTTTGCTTCTTCAAAGTCATCCATATCAACTGAAAGTTTTTTCTTTCTTGCTGCTAATAGAGCTGCTTCATTTACAATATTTTCAAGATCAGCACCTACCATACCAGGAGTACCTTTAGCAATGGCATTTAGATTGATTTTTTTCTTATTTAAAACAATTTTTTTAGTATGAACTTTTAGAATCCCCAATCGACCTTTTAGATCTGGTACATCAACAATAACTTGCCTATCGAATCTACCTGGTCTAAGAAGAGCGGCATCAAGAACATCTGGGCGATTTGTTGCTGCCATTAAAATAATATCTTCATTTGCTTCAAAACCATCCATCTCTACTAATAGTGCATTTAAAGTTTGCTCTCTTTCATCATGGCCACCTCCCAAACCTGCTCCACGCTGTCTACCAACTGCATCCAACTCGTCAATAAAAATTATACATGGTTGATTTTTTTTACCTTGTTCAAAAAGATCTCGAACTCTTGAAGCTCCAACACCAACGAACATTTCTACAAAATCAGCGCCACTCAAACTAAAAAATGCGACATTAGCTTCGCCAGCTATAGCACGAGCTAATAATGTTTTACCTGTTCCTGGTGGTCCAACTAATAATACACCTCTTGGAATTTTTGCACCTAATTTTTGGTAACGTTTAGGTTTTTTTAAAAAGTCCACAACCTCTCTAAGTTCTTCTTTAGCTTCCACGCAACCAGCAACATCATTAAACGTTACCTTAGGCATATCTGAAGTCCATATTTTTGCTTTACTTTTTCCAAAGTTAAAAATTGACTTCATACCACCACCTCCACCCTGCATACGCCTCATGAGAAAAATCCAAAACGCAAGGATTGCTATCCACGGTAAAAAATTTAAAAAATAACCTGTCCAATCAGCCGACTTTTGTTTAAATGTATAATCTACATCATACCTATCCCACTCATTCATTACTTCACGGTCAACAAAAGGAAGTTTTAAACGAAAATTTACAACCTCACGAGTGATTCCACCTGAATTTAAAATCATCCTTGGTTCTGATAATTCCCCATGGAAAACTTGATCTACTACTCTAGCTTTAGAAATTAGATTATCGGTTAGGAATGATCGATATTCAGAATATTGAACTTCAATTTCTTCCCCACTCTGATTTGTAAAGAGGTTTGATAGAAATACTGCTGAAATAATAACTAAAACCCAAACAAAACTAGTCTTACCTGCTTTTTGCCATTTAAATTGGTCGGGCTCTTTCTTATTATTATTTTTATTATTAGAATTATTATCTGACAATTTTTTTGAATTATTATTTTTTGAATTCACTTTATTCACTTTCATTTCCCCCGAGGATATATATTCCTCTTAAATTCCTTAATTTTTGATTAAAATCCAACCCATATCCTACGACAAATTCAGGTGCAATTTCAAACCCTACCCAATCTATTTTAAAATCTAAATTTGCTATTTTTGGTTTCATTAAAAGTGTTGCAATTGCAATCGACTTTGGATCTAGTTTATTTATCCATTCTTTTAAAAATTTAATTGTAATACCAGTATCAATAATATCTTCAATAATTACAATATTTCGATTTTTAATATTTAAAGAGATATCTTTCATTAAATCAATTTCTTGGTTAGATCTTATTCCAGAATAACTAGAAACTTGAATAAAGTCAATTTCACAATCTATTTCTATTTCCCGTATTAGGTCAGCAAAAAAAATAAAACTCCCTTTTAAAACACATATAAAGATTGGTGGATCGTTTAAATATTTTTTAGATATTTCAACAGCTATTTCTTTAATACGAGATAAAATTTGATCTTCAGAAATACATTCTTTTAAATTTTCTTTATTATTTATCACTAATGTTTTAACTCAGATTTTAAAGAAAGTTCCATAAAGTTAGTTGTTTTTTCTAAGATTTTAACTGTTTCACTAATTCGATGTCCACAAACCCAAATAATTTTATTATCTGCAGTGACAACCATTTGTTTTTCTTTATTAAATAAATCAATTTTTTTATCAATTAGAAGGTCACTGATTTTCTTTTTACCACTCATTCCTAATGGTTGGAATGAGTCGCCATGCTTCCAATATCTTAACTTTAATTCTTTACCTTGGATAAAAGATCCATCTATTATTTCTTTATAAGAGTCATTGTTTTTTTTATAATAATCAACCTTTTTTAAAATCAGACTAAATCCATCGCTACCTATTTTATCTTTTTTTAATATAAACTTAGATCTATCACGTAAAAGTTTCCATTTCAAGTTTAATTTAAGGTAAGAACCTATTTTTGCACTATCAATCCATTTTTCCATTGATTTCCATCTATTGTATCGCCAAGATAATTTTTCATCTCCAATTAAATATTTAATTAGACGTACTTTTTGATTTAGTGATAAAAAAGTAATTTCTTCATCTTTGATTAAAATACAATTATCTTCGATATTGAGACTTTCACTTAATAATTGAATAAATGAATTCATTCTTTTGACTGCATAAACAGCTTTTTTTGATATTTTATCTAACTTTAAAAGCAAATCAGATGATTGTTCTTGCCAAGGCTTTAAAACATTGTGTCTAACTAAATTCCTTTTTATTGAAATATCATAGTTTGATAAATCTTCAACAAAAGATAGGTTCTTTTTATCTATATATAATTCTATATCCTTTCTATTAAAGTCTAAAAGAGGTCTTAAAATAAATTTGTTTTGTTTTGGTACACCTCTTAAACCTTCAATAGAGCAACCCATATCTAAATTCATTAATATTGTTTCAACTTTATCATTTAAATGATGTCCTGTAAGAATAAAATCACATTTAAAATTTTGTCGAGCATATTCAAAATATTTTTGGCGCATCCTACGAGCCCACATTTCCATACTTTCGTTCTTTTTTAAAGCATATTTTGCTGAAAATATGATTAATGGAATTTTCAATAATTCACAATAAGTAGTTACTTCTTTTTCTTCAATTAGAGAAACTTTTCTAATACCATGATTAACATGAACGGCAAAAATTTTATGCTTTGGCCTAAGTTGAGATGCTAAATGAATTAAAGCAATTGAGTCTTTTCCTCCAGATACCGCTACTAAAATTCGATTACTTTTGGAGAGATATGGGGAGATTTCTTTTTTGAAATTTGAAAATGTTAAAGGACTAAGTATTGTAAATATCCTTTACTTAAAATTTGAAACGACTTCGGTTACAGACTTCGCAGATGACATAATATAAAAATGGACGCAAGGTACTTTTGCTTCAATTAGTTCTTGAACCTGGTTTAAAGTCCACTCCAAACCTATTTTGTATATTTCTTCTTTTGATTTACCTATTATTTTTGACGATAATACTTTAGGAATATCAATATAAAAATATTTTGGAAGGGCTCTAAGATGTGCTTCAGTCGAAAGTATCTTTATACCAGGTATGATTGGTATAGTAATTCCAGCTTGTCTACAATCATCTACAAATTTAAAATACACTTTATTATCATAAAACATTTGCGTAACTATGTAATCTGCACCTGCATCAACTTTTTCTTTTAAAAGTTTTAAATCTTTTTTCATATTTGGTGCTTCAAAATGTTTTTCTGGATAACCACCAACTCCAATACAAAAATTAGTTGGAGAAGTTTCTATAAGGTCTTCAAGATAAATACCTTCATTCATTTTTTTAACTTGTTTTACTAGGTCAGATGCATATTCATTACGAGTTCTTCCAGATCTACTTATAGGATCCTTTCTTAGCTCATCACCTCTAACTAGTAAAACATTATTTATACCTAAGTAATTTAATTCAATTAAGGCATCTTCAGTCTCTTGCTGAGTAAATCCTCGACAAAGTATATGTGGAACTGTTTCAATATTAAATTTATTTTTTATTGCTGCACTTATCCCAATTGTCCCTGGCCTTTTCCTACGAATATGTTTTATCGTTTGCCCCATACCATTATCTTCGTAATAAACTTCTGCAGACCGACTAGTTAAATCAATAAAAGGAGGATCAAAGGGCATAAGCTGTTCAACAAGATTAAAAATTTTATCAATGGATCCACCTCTGTTGGGTGGAATTATTTCATAGCTAAATAAAGTTGAGCTAGCTTTCTCTAAAAAATCAATCACTTTCATAAGATTAATTTAACTTATTTTTTAAAGGAATTAAAAATGGGTTTTCACTTAATTCTTGACTAAGAGTTGTATCGGGTCCATGTCCAGAATGAAGAATGAAATTATGGTCTATTGATTTTATTAAATGAATTAATGATTTTTGTAAAAGATCATAATTACCACCTGGTAAATCTGTACGACCTATGCTACCTCTAAAAATTGTATCTCCAACAAAAATATGATTTTTAACTTGTAAACATGTACCTCCAGGTGTATGACCTGGTGTATTAATAGTTTTAAATTTGAATTTATCTAGATTTAGTTCACATTCTTTATCAAACCAAACATCAACTTTAGGCTTGGAGTTTGGTGTCATACCAAATAATTCACATGATTCTTCATATGTATCTAAAATAATTGCTTCATTACTATGAAGGTAAAATGGAATATTATACTTTTCTTTCAATGTTTGAATAGCACCAATATGATCTAGGTGAGCATGAGTATTAATTATTGCTTTAGGAACCAATCCATTGCTATCTATAACATCAATAATTAAATGTGGATCATCACCTGGATCAATTAGAAATGCTTCATCAGAATTTGAATTCCATCCAATAAAACTATTTTCTTGAAAAGGGCCTGTTATAACCGCTTCTACTAATAAATTCAAATTTCCTCGAAAAAAAGTTCATTAAGACATTGAATTTTATCTTCATATGAATGTGGATAAAGAAAATGTTCCGCTGCTGAAATAGAACTTAAAATTGAGTTGCCATCTTGAGGTGTAAAACAAAACCCATAAATCTCATGCTCATTTCTAACATGAAGTGTATCTTCAACCATTACAGTTTGATTTAAAATTCTACCAAAATGGCCGTGATCTCTTCCGAAAGAATAAACAGTGCTTGTCATATTTTTTGATGTCATTGCAACTAATTCGTTATTAATTAATTTATCTTTTACTTCATTTAATGTGGTTGGCTCTTTTGTTTTTAATGCAAATGAGAGGACATGCATATACTGACTATTCACTTTCATTGCAGATGAAAACAAGTTCAAGTTATAACCCAATGTTGAAAAAAGCTCGGATGAATCTTTAGCATGGTGGGATCCAAAAATCTTATCAGAATGTGAACCAACTAATGGTGCAGGAATGAAATTGCCTTCTTGGCTTGTATCATTTGCTCTCCTAATACAAATATATCTTCCTTCATTTAAATTACCTGGACCATAGCCATCTATTGCCAAAGTGTTTGTAATGCATGAAATATTATGTGTATTACAAGAAACGACTTGAACAAATTGATTTTTACCTTCTTTTAGAACAGAGTCATTAATACCTCGAGCATATTTTACTCCAAATCCATCCTCGCTTCCTTGAGCCATAAAGCCTTTTACTTTATCAGCAAACTTACTATAATAATTTTCTTTATTTTTATGACCTATTCCTGATGGAGTACAATCAATTATAACAGAGGCTCTACCGATTGCTTCTTCTGTCTCTAAATCAGGGTCCATTCCTAGTTCTTTAAAACTATCTAAACGATTATCGTTTACCGCTAATCGAGCACCACGCTTTAATAAGTCAATAACTTTTGAACGATCACTTCTTAAGGGTGTATTTTTATTAAAGGTTACTTCATCAATACCTAATTGCTCTTTATAATCACATAACAAGCCTATTAAAGGCTCACCTATAGTACCTGTACCAACAACATGTACAATTTTACGTTCCATTAATCCTGCTCCTTAATAATCTTTAATTTTTGCTTTAGAATTTTACTTTCATAACGAAATTGAATTAAAAACCATAAAATAATCACACCAAAAACAATTAGATAAACTGAAAGAAAATAATTGAAGAAATTATACATTGTTAATCACTTTATTCTTGATTTGAATCACATGAATTCTATATCTCAACATTAAAACATAAACTAAGGTAAAGATCACTAGTGATATTAAGAAAGGGAACAAAATACCAGGCGGTTGATTAGCCATTTCAACCTGTGGATGAGACTGTAATTCTGGTGCCCAAAACTGCACAGATAAAAAAATTATAGGAACATCTAAAAATGCAATAATTCCAATTGCGGCAGCATAACGCTTTACTCTTTCTATATCACCACCAAAAGACCTAATCATAAAATAACCTATATAAATTAAGAAAAGAACGAAAGTAGTAGTCAATCTTGGTTCCCAAATCCAAGGTTTACCCCATATTGGCGTAGCCCATATTGGACCAGTAATTAAAACTAAGGATATAAAAATTGTTCCAATTTCTGCTGCTGCTAATCCAACAGTATCCCAACGGTCATTTTTTTTAATAAGAAACATAATTCCAGCAATCATTACTATGAAATATGATAAAAATCCTACCCAAGCTGATGGCACA
>MDTG01288397.1_pt1 | contig 12423 bp, 11 predicted proteins | sample 811421 | NCBI WGS metagenome assembly MDTG01 (sample SAMN05326645, study PRJNA326480) | marine metagenome | isolation source: seawater | place: Pacific Ocean: South East | collected 2011
AATTTGCAAATAGAAAAAATTCTAAAATTACAATTAAACATCTGCTAACAATGAGCTCTGGTTTAGACTGGGATGAGGATTACTATAACCCTTTGGGGAAAACAGCTGAGGCTTACTATGGTGAAAATCTAAGAGATTTAGTTCTAAATTTAAAGGCTGTTGACCCTCCTGGAGTAATATTCAAATATCATTCCTCCTGCACACAAATATTAGCATTTATAATAGAACAGGCAACGAGCCAAAGCATAAACAAATACATGCAAGAAAAACTATGGAAACCCTTTGGAGCAAGAAATCCGGCGCTTTGGAGTTTGGATAAAAAAAATGGGGACGAAAAAGCTTTTTGTTGTATAAATTCTAACGCAAGAGATTATGCTAGACTGGGGAAGCTATATTTGAATAACGGACTTTGGAATGGCGTGCCAATTATTGACAGCTCATATTCCAAAGAGGCTGTTAGAGCGGCAGAATTAAAAAATATAGATGGATACAAAAACACAAACTATGGATATCAATTTTGGCTAGCAAAAAGAAAAAATTTAAATATTTTTTATGCTAGGGGCTTGTGGGGGCAATATATGATTTGTATTCCTGAAAAGGATATTATTATTGTGCGATTAGGAAGAAAATATGGCGAAAAACTAAATGATGGGCATCGTAATGATTTTTACGCATATATTGATGCGGCACTTGAAATGTACCCATAAAGAACACCTTAAATAAAACATAAAATATTAGCTTCAAAAGGACAAAAATTAATACTCTACAAAAACAATAGAATATTTATAAAAAATTTTATTTTTAACATCATAAAAAGAATAAGCGATGAAAAATGCAATATTAGAATTTAAAAACCTTGTAACTGAATTTTCTAGCGAAGGAAACAAACTAAAAGCTGTTAATGATGTTAGTTTTACTTTGAATAAGGGGGAAACAATTGGTATCGTGGGCGAATCAGGATCAGGAAAGTCTGTAACATCACTTTCAGCTATGCGCTTAATACCTAGTCCTCCAGGAAAAATAAGTGGGGGCGAAATTATTTTTCATGAAAATGATGGCGGCGCTACAGATTTACTAAAAATATCAAACGAAGAAATGCGCAAGTATAGGGGGAATGATATTGCAATGATTTTTCAAGAACCAATGACATCATTAAACCCTGTTTTTACATGCGGGGACCAAGTGGTAGAAGCGATAATGCTACATCAAAAATTAAATAAAAATGAAGCAAAAAAACTAACCATTAAGCTTTTTAAAGAGGTGCAACTACCAGCTCCTGAAAGAATTTTTAATACCTATCCACATCAAATTTCTGGAGGTCAAAAACAAAGAGTTATGATTGCAATGGCTATGAGCTGCCAACCTTCAGTTCTGATTGCCGATGAGCCAACTACAGCTCTAGATGTAACTGTACAAAAAACTATTTTAGAGTTAATGCAAAAACTCCAAAAAGAACGAAATATGGGAATTATTTTTATCACTCATGACTTGGGTGTAATTGCAGAATTAGCTGACAAGGTTATCGTAATGTATAAAGGAAAAATTGTAGAGCAGGGGGGGGTTTGGGATATTTTCACTAAGCCAAAACATCCTTATACAAAAGGTCTTTTAGCTTGCCGCCCACCACTTGATAAGCGTTATAAATTCTTGCCAACCGTTGCTGATTTTATGACGATTGATGAAAAAGGAAATATTGTTGATAATGGAATTTCTGTTTCCGATTTTACTAAAAATTTAATTGTGTTGGATGGTGAGAGAAAAACACAACAGCAACAGCTATTTAAACAAGACCCTGTATTAAAAATCAAAGGGTTAAAAACCTATTTTCCTTTGAGAAATGGGTTTTTTGGCGGTGTTACTGGTCATGTTAAAGCTGTAGATGGTGTAAGCTTTGATGTCTACCCTGGAGAAACACTAGGGCTAGTTGGAGAAAGCGGATGCGGCAAGACAACTATTGGGAGGACCATACTTAGACTAGAAGAGCCTACTGAAGGGGAAATGGTTTATAAAGGTAAAGATATAGTAAAAATGACTGCAACTGAGTTGAGGTCTTTCCGTAAAGAAGTGCAAATTATTTTCCAAGACCCGTACTCATCTTTAAATCCAAGAATGACAATTGGAAATGCCATAATGGAGCCAATGCAAGTACATGGGATTTTAAATACTGAAGAAGAAAGGAAGAAAAAAGCAGAAGAGCTATTGAAAAGAGTAAGTTTGGATCCTACTCATTTTTATCGTTACCCGCATGAATTTTCTGGAGGGCAAAGGCAAAGGATTGGTATTGCTAGAGCTTTAGCTGTAAGTCCTAAATTTATTATTTGCGACGAATCTGTTTCTGCATTAGATGTTTCTGTTCAGGCACAAGTATTAAACCTGCTTAACGAATTGAAAAAAGAATTTGGACTAACTTATATTTTTATTTCACATGACCTTTCCGTTGTAAAGTACATGAGCGACAGAATGGTTGTAATGCAAGAGGGTAAAATTGAGGAAATGGGTGATGCGGATCAAATTTATAATGCCCCCACAACAACTTATACTCAAAAATTAATTGATGCTATACCTGAAGGAAAATTAGACGATATTAAGAGTCACCTTAAGAGCAAAGGGGTTTCGGTTTAAAGCTGCATTTCAGGGATGTCCCCTTGAATGAAAAGCTCACAATCTGTAGATTTTTTTATATGATCTACACTTACTCCTGGGGCTCTTTCTAAAAGCTTAAAACCATTATTGGTAACCTCCAAGACAGCTAAATTTGTCACAACTTTTTTAATGCAATTTACACCGGTAATAGGTAGGGTGCATTTTTTTAAAATCTTGCTTTCTCCTGCTCGATTAGTATGCATCATGGCTACAATAATATTTTCAGCAGAAGCAACCAGGTCCATGGCTCCACCCATTCCTTTCACCATTTTTCCAGGAATCTTCCAATTGGAGATATCGCCGTTCTGTGAAACTTCCATAGCCCCCAAAACTGTAAGGTCAACATGCTTGCCCCTAATCATAGCAAATGAAAGTGAAGAGTCAAAAATAGCTGCGCCAGGCAGGGTAGTAATAGTTTGTTTGCCGGCGTTAATCATGTCAGGATCCTCCTCTCCCTCAAAAGGAAAAGGGCCCATTCCCAATACGCCATTCTCTGATTGAAACTCAATGTCAATACCAGTTGGAATATAGTTGGCCACTAATGTGGGGATGCCTATTCCTAAGTTTACATACATATTGTGCTCTAATTCTTGAGCTATTCTTTGTGCAATTTGATTTTTATTTAACGTCATGGGTTTTTTTTCTAACTGTTAGCTGTTCTATTCTCTTTTCATAATTTACTCCTTGTACAATCCTTTGCACAAAAATCCCCGGAGTATGTATTTGATTTGGGTCTAATTTTCCTGCCTCTACCAATTCTTCAACTTCAGCTACAGTAATTTTTCCTGCCATAGCCATAAGCGGATTAAAATTGCGTGCAGTTCCTTTGTAAATTAAGTTTCCTGCTGTATCGCCTTTCCACGCTTTTACAAAAGAAAAGTCTGCGGTTAAAGCTGTTTCCAGAATATGAGGTTTTCCCTTATATATCCTCACCTCTTTTCCCTCCGAAATCTCTGTTCCATATCCAGCAGGAGTGTAAAATGCTGGTATACCAGCTCCTCCGGCCCTACACCTTTCAGCTAATGACCCTTGAGGGATCAAATCAACTTCAAGCTCACCAGAAAGCATTTGTCTTTCAAACTCTGAATTTTCACCTACATAAGAAGATATCATTTTTTTAATTTGTTTTCTTCTTAGCAAAAGACCTAAACCAAAATCATCAACTCCGGCATTGTTAGATATACATGTTAAATCAAAAATCTCCTTTTTGGAAAGAGCAGCTATACAGTTTTCAGGAATTCCTGAAAGGCCAAAACCTCCAAACATAAATGTCATCTTACTTTGAACCCCCTTTAGTGCCTCCTCTATATTATTAACTTTTTTATTTATCATAAATCATTCTATATTTAGTCAAACTCATTACTTTCATTGTTTTGAAAACTATTGCCACAATCCAATTTTTGATCAACCGGATAAGGAATGTCAAAATCAACTGGAAAAAAACCAGTGTTTACTGTATCAGCATACACACGCTGCATATATTCAGCAAAAACTGGCAGTGCCATATTAGCACCTTGTCCGTATTGAATTGTTCTAAAATGAGCGGCCCTGTCCTCACAACCGCTCCAGACTCCTGTAACTAAATTTGGGGTCACCCCCATAAACCATCCATCTGACTGATTTTGTGTTGTTCCTGTTTTTCCGCCCATTTGGTTTTTAAACCCATATTTATATTTTAGCCTAACCCCTGTTCCTAATTTTTTTTCAGCTGCAGGACTATAAACACCATCAACAACTCCTTGTAGCATTCTAACCATTAAATCTGCCGTCTCCTTACTCATTGCTTCTTGAGTTTGCGGCGTAAATTCTTCTAAAACAACATTGTTCTTGTCTTCAATTCTAGTGACAAAAATAGGTTCTGTCCAAATTCCTTTGTTTACAAATGTTGAATATGCGCCAACCATCTCATAAACTGACAAGTCAAATGTTCCCAAACAAAGCGATGGAACGGCTAAAATTTTTGATTGTATTCCAATCTTTTTAGCTAAATCTACTACCGCATAAGGGCCTAATTGCTTCATAATATATGCTGTAATTGTGTTAATAGAGTTTGCCATTCCGAACTTTAACGTTAATAACATGTTGTCAAATTCATCTCCAGAATTTTTAGGAACCCAATCTTTTTCCAGCCCCCACCTTTTTTTATCAAATACAACAGGAATGTTTGGAACCTCATAACACGGTGAATAACCTTCTTGTATTGCTAAAGCGTATAAAAACGGTTTAAATGTAGACCCCACCTGGCGCCTCCCTATTTTAACATGATCATACTTAAAATGCTTATAGTTTATGCCCCCTACATACGCTTTAACATGTCCCGTTTCTGGGTCCATACTCATCATTCCTGAGTGAATAAAAGACTTGTTGTATTTAATAGAGTCTCTAGGGCTTAATACAGTGTCTATTTCACCATACCAAGAAAACAATTTCATTTTTACTTTAGAGTTGAAAACTTTTTCAATCTCCTCTTTTGATTTCCCTATAGACTTTAACCTTTTATATCTTACAGATCTTTTTATTGCTAAATCCATAATTTGCTCAATTTGCTCCGGCTCAAAGTCTTCTGGAAATGGTGCGTTCGTGTAACCATCCCAGTGTCTGTAAAAGTCTTTTTGCAGGCTTGAAATGTGTGTTGCTACAGCCTCTTCTGCAAATGCTTGCATTCTTGAGTCAATTGTGGTGTAAATTTTAAGTCCGTCTGTATATAAATTATAGGCGCGTCCATCTGCTTTAAATTTTGTTGAACACCATTTTTTCATCTCGCCCCTTAAGTGCTCTCTAAAATATGGAGCTAAACCTTCATTGTGACTAGCTTTTTTAAAGTCTAGAACAATTGGCTTCTGAATCAAAGAGTCATATGTCGTTTCTGAAATAAAATCATACTTTTTCATTTGATAAAGAACAATGTTTCTTCTCTTTTGAGTTAATTCTATTCTTCTGTTGGGATTATATAGTGATGAGTTCTTTAACATTCCAACAAGCATAGCTGATTCTTGAATGCTAAGGTTTTTTGGTGGCTTATTAAAATAAACTCTAGCTGCAGACTCAATTCCAACAGCATTATTTACCCAATCATATCTGTTTAAATACATTAATAATATCTCGTCCTTTGTATATGTTCTTTCAAGATTAGCCGTAATTACCCACTCTTTTAATTTTTGTTTTAGCCTTTCGACACCTGAAGCAGGCTGCCTTGTAAATAACATTTTTGCAACCTGTTGGGTTATAGTGCTTGCGCCTCCTAACTGTGATTTTCTAGAAACAACCCCATAAACTGCCCTAAAAAGAGCTCTAACATCAATTCCTGAGTGATCTCGGAACCTGATATCTTCTGTAGCAAGAAGAGCATTGATAAAGCTTTGGGGTATATCTTCTTTTTTTGCTGATGTTCTGTTTTCAATAAAAAACCTGCCAATTACAATGCTGTCAGCAGAAATAACCTCTGTTGCAAGATTGTTTTTTGGGTTTTCTAACTGATCAAATGTAGGAAGTGGGCCAAAAAACCCTAACGAGGTTAATTGAACCAAAGTGAATAAAACCCAAAATGGGCTGAGAACCAAAAACCATAAGAAAGCCTTTCTTTTTCTACTCATTACTTCTTCTAACAATTAATCCAACATCAAGAATGTGTTCTAAATTTCTTATCTTTTCTACAGGCCCATATCGCATTGCCTGTTCGACTCTAAGATAGTACTCTCCTTTTTTAGAAAAAAGTGTGTTTTTAGCTATAACATACTCTATTTCTCTAACGTCAATTACGCCTGATCCAAACCATTTTCCTTTTTTATTTGATAAAATAATCTCTACAGTGTCTTTTGTTCCATTATCTAAAAAAAGAAATAGGTTTTGAAACTCATAATCAACAGTATGTCTAATTTTTAATAGTAAATCGTACTTTTTTGTTGTATCTGAAACAAAGTATTTAAACAACACAATACTGTCGGAGTTCCATGTTTTATTATCAAAAGAATAATATTCTGATTTTGTATTTTTAGCGCAGGCAATAAAAATAAACACTAAAAAAAATATGAAATATCTAAGCATTTTTTTTAATTTCTCTTTTTATTGGTTTTTGATCTCTTAAAGCCGTATCCTCTTCTTTTTTTTTTAATTGCTTGTTTTGATTTTTTACTGTCAAATCTATTAATATCATCTCTACCCATGGCGTCTTTAAAATTTAATTCTATAGTCGTTTTGTCAATTGTAAACTGATCAAAACCTTTCGGAGTTTTTCCTTTTTTATTTAACTCTATTATCTGATTAACATCTTTTGCCCTGATTTCTAAAAGCTCAGAAGTAGGGTCTTGCGTGTTGAAATAAAACATAACTCCTTTGAAAACATCTAACTTTACAAACTTTGCTGATCCCACTTCTGTTTTAAGTACCGGTTTAGTGCTAGGAAAAAACTTTAGCGCCTCTACATAGCCGTCAAGCTCAAAATTTAAACAACACTTTAGTCTTCCACACTGTCCTGAAATCTTTTGTGGATTTATTGACAATTGTTGGTACCTTGCTGCTGCCGTAGAAACTGAAGGGAACTCTGTCATCCAAGTTGAACAACACAACTCTCTGCCACAGCTCCCCAATCCGCCAAGTTTGGCTGACTCCTGTCTTGCTCCTATTTGTCTCATTTCAACTTTTATTTTAAATTGCGCTGAGTATTCTTTTATTAGCTCTCTGAAATCAACCCGCTTTTCAGCCGTGTAATAAAATGTTGCTTTAGAATTATCTCCTTGAAACTCTACATCAGTAAGTTTCATTTCAAGTTTATATCTGTCGATTAATCTTTTTGCTTTTGCTAAAGTGTCACTTTCTTTTTCAATTGCAGACTTCCACTTTTGCTTATCTCTTTCCGAAGCAATTCTATAAATTTTTTTTAATGGGTCCTTATTAACATCTCTCTTCTTTCTAGTTATTTAAAGTGAAACCAGCTCCCCTGTCATTGTGATTCTGCCTATATCATGGCCTGATTTTCCCCCCTCAACAGCGATTATATCTCCCTTATTTAAGGTTAAGTTTTCATTATTTATATAAAAATCTTTTCTGTCTCCTTTAAATTGGACTTCGACTAGTTTAGAGGATTCACTTTTTGGACTTTCAATTTGATACAGCCAATCAAAAACTGTGCTTACTCCACAGCCCCTGTTTTCTGAAACCTCACAAGTACTACAATCACCGCTTCCGCAACTCATAATATAATTTTAATTAACTGCAAACTTACGCTTAACTTTTAAAATTTTAATAATTTGTAATGACAACTCGAAAAGTAGAATTTTAGAGTTTGCATTTCTATCTAAATTTTGTATTGCCTCTTCTAATTTTTCAACAAGTACAAGACTGTTTTCTTCATGTATATACGCTGAGAATTTAGAAATAAATGTTATCTCTTCTAAATTGGCTTTTAAAAGGGATTTGTTGGCATAATTATATATTAAACATTCTCTAATTATTTTTATTGCATATAATAAAAAGGTTTTTTGGTTGTTTTTACCCATTTTAGAAATTGACTCCACTAGATTTGAAAGATTAACTACATCAACTTTGTACAGCGTCCTCATCCATGAAGAAAAGCGTCCTAACAAGTCGCCCTCCTCGCTATCATCTTCTACAATTCTAATTATCTTTCCAAGATCTGAGCCTGTTAAGTTTACAAGTTGATTTGCTCTTTCAACTGTTAGGCTTTTGTTTTTAAAAAACGCTATAATGTCATTGGTTTTAAAATCACTTATTTTTATTTTTTGCAATCTTGAATTTAGTGTTGGAAGTAGGTTTTTTGGCTTATCAGAAACCAACAAGAAAACTGTTCTTTTTGGGGGCTCTTCAAAAACCTTAAGAAGCTTATTTGACGCCTCTACATTCATTTTTTCTGGCATCCAGATTATAATAACTTTATACTCGGCTTCAAAATTTTTCAAACTTATTTTTTTTTGAATTGATATCGCCTCATCTTTATATATCGCCCCTTTTTTTGCTGGGCTTTTTTCAGACATAAATGTAATCCAGTTTTCTAATGAATCGTAAGTGTTATTTAAAATAAAGCTGCGCCACTGCTTAACAAAAAAATCGCTAACCGCACTCTTTAGCCCTGGCTGTTTTAAAACAGGGAAAATTAAGTGCAGGTCTGGGTGAGATAAAGAGTTGTACTTAAAACAAGAGGGGCACTTTCCACAAGAATCGTTTTCAGAACTAGTTTTGCAATTTATATATCGAGCATATGCAAAAGCAAGTGCAAGTTTGGCGCTTCCCCTGTTTCCTATAAAAAGCTGCGCGTGGCTTATGCGGTTGTTTTTTACCGTTGAAACCAAATGTTTTTTAATTAAATCATTTCCTGGAATTTCTTTAAACAGCATGTTTAATTTCTTTATGTCAAATGTAAATAAAATCAATTACATTATTAGTAATTATTATACTTTTGCAAAATGAAAACTATTGAACATATCTACCTAAAAGGGAAAAAAGTACTAATAAGGGTGGATTTTAATGTCCCCATAAATGACAATCTGGAAATTACGGATGACACCAGGATAGTTTCCGCGATACCAACAATTCAAAAAGTGGTCAATGATGGAGGGAGGGCTATTATAATGTCTCATTTGGGCCGCCCAAAAAATGGATTTGAAGAAAGACACTCCCTTAAACATACTGTTAATCATTTGTCAAAACTTTTAGGAAAAAACGTTAGATTTAGCGATGATTGTATTGGCAAAAAGACTCTCGAAATCATTTCAAAGATGAGTGATGGCGACGTAATTGTTTTAGAAAACCTTAGGTTTTACAAAGAAGAAACACGTGGCGATGAGGATTTTTCAAAAAAATTAGCAGAGCTAGCTGAAGTGTATGTTAATGATGCTTTTGGGTCCGCTCACAGGGCGCATGCATCTACGGCTATAATCGCTAAATTCTTTCCAAAAAACAAATACTTTGGCCTTTTGATTTCCAAAGAAATAACCGCACTAAAGAAAGTATTAAAAAAATGTGAACGGCCATTTACTGCAATTATTGGGGGGGCAAAAATTGCTGGAAAAATTGATGTAATAAAAAGCCTGTTTAAAAAGGTTGATAATTTGATTATTGGGGGGGGCATGGCCTATACATTTATAGAGGCCATGGGCGGAAGCATTGGTAAATCTTTAGTTGAAAAAGACAAAATAGCCTTGGCTAAACAATTAATTAAAGAAGCAAAGAAAAATACTGTTAACTTAATTTTGCCAATTGATTCGTTAAACGCAGATTCATTTAAGAATAGCTCCAAAACAACTCAATCTGATATTTTTATAATTGACGATAATCATATGGGGTTAGATTTGGGAGATGACTCAATCACTAGATTTTGTGGAATTATAAAGAGTTCGAAAACAATAATATGGAATGGGCCAATGGGTGTTTTTGAAATGAGCAGTTTTGAAAGAGGAACTCGAAAAATTAGCGAGGCTATTTGTTGGGCCACTAAAAATGGTGCCTTTTCTTTGGTTGGAGGAGGGGATTCTGTAGCCGCATTACAAAAATTTAACCTTGAGAAAGGGGTTTCTTATGTTTCAACTGGCGGAGGGGCCATGCTTGAGTTTTTAGAAGGGCGAGAGTTGCCTGGAATTAAGGCTATTGGGAATTAATTCTTTTTTCTATTTTCTCTTTCGCTTTTTTAGTGCTTTCTGTAGCAGACTTAATAATTGTTTTCTTGTGTTTTTTAAACTCTGGTATTGCGATTTGGGCCGCGCTTTGTAGCGGGGTAAAAAGAATTGATTTTTTTTGTGTTTGCTTGTCTAAAATTTCATAATCAACCACTATGAAAAGTAAAAACAAACAAATTAGTAACATTTTTAGCATTCCAAAAAAAGCGCCGAAAATCCTACTAAGAAAACCCAATGCCAACTGTTTTGATATTTTATTCAGAATTTCTGCTAGTGATTTGACAATAATTAATATAATTAAAAAAACTAAGAAAAACGCAACCAAGGGCACTATGTTTGTGTAGTCGCTTAAAATTTTGAGGGATAGATAAGGGTAAATTAATTGGGAAAAATGAACGCCTATATATATAGCTAAAAATACTGATATTATATTGGAAACCTCTATAATAATACCATTTGAAAAACCTTTTGCCAGCCCATAAAAAAGAAGTACTATAATAATAATGTCTAGGTAATTCATAGGGATAAAGATATAAAAAACTTTATTTTTGTTAAATGGAAGATTTAAATACGCAATGGGAGAGGCTTGTTGATAGGCTAGAAAAACAGTTTGACGATGAGGTTTCGTTAAAGGGGATTTTATATTTAATTGGCATTCAAGAGTTGAATTTTGGAATAAAAAATTACAATAGAGAAGAAAAAATTAATGTCCTACATGTTGCTACATGTAAATTATTAAGCTATTATGGTTATTATAAGTTTAACGGCATAGACAGTGATGGGTGGCCTCACTATGTTGAGCTAAAAGCATTACACAGCCTGTCAAAAGACGAACAAAAAAACTTGATTAAAAAAGCAATTATTAAATACCTTAATTGATCTCGACAACTTGGATTACTGTTTTCTCTTTTAAAAGCCTAATTATATTTGAGCCTGTATAAACACTGTTTCCGTCTATTTTTTCGACATCAACCTGAAATATTGCTTCAAGCGCATAAGTAAACTCAGCCCTTCCATTTGCATCTGTAACATCTGTTTTTCTCAACTCCGAAAGGGTTGGGGCGCCTTGTTGACTAATTAATCCGTCCTGGTGTAAAACAACTGTCGCCCCTGAAACCGTGTTGCCTTCAGAATCTTTTACAATAACAACACCGATTGTATCTTTTGCTTTTTCACAAGAAACAAATGACAGTAGGAGTGTTATTGTGAAAACCCCTGTTAATCCTGTTTTTAAAATTCTATTTAGCATAATTATTGTTTCTTTGTAATTAACTTGGTAAATATATACAAATTATTATAATGTTAAAAACCATAGAATTATTACTAAAAGACATTGAGGGTTTTGCCCCAAAAGATAAAGAAGACTTAGAATTGTTTCGTTTAAGATTTTTAGGAAAAAGGGGGGAAATAGGCAGTCTTTTTAATAAGTTTAAAGAGGTTAAACCTGAAAATAAAAAAAGATTTGGTCAGGCAATAAATAAGTTAAAAGCTGCTGCTGAAGCAAAGGTTGAGTCGTTTAAAGGCAGCTTTGAAACAGATCGCTCATTAGAAAAAATTGATTTGACTAAGCCTGTTGGTTTGGATAGTTTTGGTAGTAAGCACCCTATTTCCATCATTAGAGGTCAAATTTTGAGTGTTTTTAGTAGGGTAGGCTTTAGCGTCTCTAATGGGCCTGAAATTGAAGATGATTGGCATAACTTTTCTGCCCTAAACCTTCCAAAAGAACATCCGGCAAGAGATATGCAAGACACTTTTTTTATACAAACTAATCCGGACAAACTTTTACGAACTCACACCTCTTCTGTTCAGGTAAGATATATGGAAAAAGAAAGTCCCCCAATTAGAATCATTTCTCCAGGAAGAGTGTATAGAAACGAGGCCATTTCTTCAAGAGCACACTGTATTTTTCATCAGGTTGAGGGCCTATATATTGATGAGAAAATAAGCTTTGCAGACTTAAAACAGATGATTCTTTATTTTGCCAAAGAACTATTTGGTAAAAAAACAAAGATACGATTACGCCCCTCATACTTTCCGTTTACTGAGCCAAGCGCCGAGGTTGACGTTAGCTGTAACATTTGTAATGCAAATGGTTGTAGTGTCTGTAAAAACAGTGGTTATTTAGAAATTCTAGGTTGTGGCATGGTAGATC
>MDTG01322387.1_pt1 | contig 12423 bp, 10 predicted proteins | sample 811421 | NCBI WGS metagenome assembly MDTG01 (sample SAMN05326645, study PRJNA326480) | marine metagenome | isolation source: seawater | place: Pacific Ocean: South East | collected 2011
CCTCACGGCCGATGGCTTGTGAGACTTCCCATCCGTGGAAACATTCGTGACCACCTAGAAAACCGCCGGCTTCTCGTGCTGGGCCGATAAATTCAGATGCACAAAATTGACAAAATACATGAACGATTATTTCATTGAAATAAGTTCCATTGGGAGTGCTTCTCTTAGCAATTCTCTTACCAACATCCGACTCATCCCAGTCGCTCATCTTCTCTGTGAAATCGTCATCTAAAACTACCTTTTCAGTCATTATATCACCATTCTGTAATCCAAGGAATTGCTCCATCTGCAGTAATTGGGCGCATTCCTTCTTCATCCCTAACCCATGTATCTTCACTACCAATGCTGCCATTTTCATGCACAACTTTTGGCTCAATTGCCATAGTTCCGCCAACTGGTAGTGGACGATCAAAGCCTTCTGCGACAACTGGAGATTCATCGAGTTGTAGTCCGACCGAGTGTCCTAAGAATCGAGATTGATCAGGAGCCATTCCCATCAGATGGTCACTATGTCCTAATTCTTCAGCCAATGCAAACCCTTGTCTCCAAGCTTCAGAACAATCAAGACCTTGATCGAGAACATCAACTACGACTTCTTTGACAGCAACCATATCTTCCAAACGACTTTGCCATTCCTCAGATAAAGATCCTGCAACAAACATCCTTGTTGCATCTACAACATATCCTCTATGAACATGTACTAAATCAACCAATACTGGTACGTTCGCTTTAATCGTAGTAAATCCACTTCCCATAGAGGCCATAGGATGAGGCCCTGTTCCGCCGATTGCTGAATCGAAGAATGAAGGTATTCCACCTGCACGACCTGAGACTATGACGCCTCTGTCACACTGAAGTGGGAACCTCCTCATCTGTACATTTCCACCGAAACCCGCGGCCCTACTAACCGCTTCTGCGGCTGCAACTAATTCAATCTCAGGAACTCCTTCTCCACCTAGTGCTCCTACAGCTTCAAACATGGCCATTTGGATCTCCGCTCCATCAGACATCATTTGTAATTCCCATTCACTCTTTACTTCGCGCTGGGAGTGAACGATTTGTGTACAATCATTACTTGCTCCAATCTTAGTGGCGAATCGAGAAGCAAATGAATGAGGTAATTCTCCGAATTGCATTGATGGATTGCATGCGATTTCTTCTACAAAGTTCGCCATCCGGGGGAATGCCTCAACAGAATGGGGCGAGTCGCTTCCTCCTGATTCATGCTTGGCGCGTGATATTGAGCGTCGAACAAAAAACCTGGATTCTCCTTCAGCAGTAACTAGTAACGAGCCATTTTGTCTTCCACCAGTATAGTAATACAAATCGACAGGAGTTTGGATTAATGCTGCTTCATGCCCTGCTTCTGTAAGCATAGATGCGAGTTTAGATTGCCTAGATTCAAGTTCACTAACTGGAACTCTCCAATCTTCACCTTCAGGACCAACTAGGGTAGATAGTTCGTCCTCCATGATACATTCCTGTAGTCAATAGTTCAAAACGACTCCCATAGAATGGTTTTCGCAAATTTTGTGGTTGACAGGGCTACTCTGACTTAGCAATCATTGGAGAATATGCTTCTGTAAGGGTTAGGCGTTCTTCGGCAATAGCACAGTATTCTGCAGATAGGTCGCAACCTATGTATCGTCTACCTGTCATTTTCGCCGCAACTGCAGTAGTCCCCGAACCTAGGAACGGATCTAGAACTACATCACCAGAGAATGTATACATCTCAATACAACGCTTTGGTAATTCTACCGGGAATGGAGCAGGATGATTGACTCGCTTTGCTGACTCTGTAGCAAAAGACCAGATGGATTTTGTTTGTTGAATAAATTCTTCTTTACCGATTGTATCTATTCGGCCCTCTTCTCTTTCGGACTTTGTTCGAGGTAGTTTGTAATCGCCCTTTGAGAAAATTAACAGATACTCGTGAATATCTCGTAAGCATGGGTTTGAAGCGGATTGGAAAGAACCCCAAGCACACGATGACCCGGCACTAGCTGACTTGTCCCAAATCACTTCTCCACGATGCATAAACCCTATTTCATGCATTATCAGATTCACATGGCTAGTGAGTGGAATGTATGGCTTCCTACCTAGATTTGCCACATTCACAACCATCCTCCCTCCAGGAGTTAATACTCGATAACATTCTGCAAATACCCCGTGTAACATTTCCAAATATTCGGTAAGTGACAAATCTTCATCATATGCTTTAGATGCATTATAGGGAGGGGATGTTACCACCAAATGAACGCAATTATCTGGTAATGGCATAACTCTTGAATCACCATTGATAACAATATTTTCTAATTCTGCAGGATATTTGTTTGCTACACCTACATCTCTTTGCGAGATTAAATCATCATACATCTTAGAACTATAGTAAACTGTAGAATCGTGCCCTTCTCGTTTAGATACTCCAAACGATGATGTGGAGGTCTTAGCACGCTTTCGGGCCCCCTCAAGAGAATCCTTACGCGCCATGCTTGTCATCGTTCCACAAGGGTATATGACATTTCGCGCCTATGTCTACCATTGGACGCGCGTTTGAACCAATCGAATCAAAAACCGTGGGCTGGTCGGATTACTTGATGGCAAAGGTTCTGACCCTTGATGAGGTCGACCTCGACGGACGCATTGTACTCGTTCGCGTAGACATCAACTCACCCCTTGATCCTGTAACGAATGTCTTCCTAGATGACACTCGTATCCAAAGAATCATTCCTACTCTAAACAAACTGACCAAATCAAAAGTTGTTCTTTTAGCACATCAATCTCGGCCTGGCAAAAAGGACTTCACATCCACTTTAGGACACTCTAGAGAACTGGGCAGATTACTCGGGCGAAATGTCAAATGGGTTGACGACATTTACGGCAAGAAGGCGTTAACTGCAATCGAGAATTTAGAGGATGGCGAAATATTGATGCTTAACAATGTTCGAATGGATGAAGAGGAAATCAATGTAAAAGGTGATTTTATCGCAATGTCTGAAACTATGATGGTGCAAAATCTGTCAATGATTGCTGATGCATTCGTCAACGATGCATTTGCATGTGCACACAGAAGTTCGCCCTCTATTGTAGGATTTACCAATGTTTTACCTTGTGTTGCTGGCGAGTTGATGAATTATGAATTATCTAAGTTGAGTCAAGCTCTTGAAAACCCAAAGAGGCCTTGTATTGCCGTACTTGGAGGCATTAAGGTCGATGATTCAGTAGTGGTTGCTGACAACATGCTGAGAGGAGGAGTTAGTGACCACATTTGGGTAACTGGAGGTGTTGCAAATCTTTTCCTTCACCTTTCTGGAATAAATTTGGGAGAATTGAATATCGATTTCCTAAAAAATGAAATTGGCGACTCTTGGAATCAAACTATCGCAACTGCTAGCGCTCTTCTAAATGACTTCCCAGAATGCATAATTATGCCGAGTGACGTTGCACTAAACATTACAGGAAATCGTGTAGATCATCCATTGAAAGATTTACCAATTGAAGCGCCTATCTTCGATTTAGGAATCACCAGTGTTCAATCCTTGTCCAAAGCGATCAAGAGTGCAGGCACGATTATTCTTAACGGACCTGCTGGAGTTTTCGAAATGTCTGATTTCGCCCTAGGGACTATCGAGATGTTAAACGCGTGCGCTGAGAGTAAAGGATACTCTGTTATGGGCGGAGGACACACTGCAACACTAGTAAGTCAAAGAGGGCTTGTAGACAAGATGGGGCACGTATCAACTGGCGGTGGCGCTTGCTTAGAACTACTAGCTGGAAGAACTCTACCAGGACTGGCATCTTTGGAAGAATCTGCTAAGCAGTTTAGGTTCTCTATCTCTAAGCCGCTAGACCATCAATAATTCATGACTTCAGCCAAGCATTGACATTTGAAGTCGATTTGGCATGCTCATGGACGAGGCCTCTGTACGTTACACCGATGCGGTGTTAATTGATGAAAATCAGCGTACGCACCTCGGAAATTTCTTATTACATTCAGATGGAACCTGGGCTAAATCAAATGGTGATGAAGACGTTGTTCACAACTTAGATGGTAATAATAAATTGATTACTCGTTCATTCCAGAATTGGCATACTCACTTGCCCATGCAACTAAACGCTAGAGATTTCTCAGATGGGCTTCCATTGCAGGAATGGTTAGAGAAGTCTATTTTCCCTACAGAAATGAATTTGACAAAAGAATTCGCGCACATTGGCGCACTTGCATCTGCTGTAGAGATGATCAAAACAGGTTCAACATTCGCTTGCGACATGTACCATTTCCCAGAATCTATCGTTTCAGCATTAAATGAGGCTGGACTTCGTGGAATAATTTGTGGCCCTCAAACTCAATGGCCGCCTAGAGAAAGCAGCGATGATGGCTCAGTTCGTCGAGAGTTAAATGCTCAATTAGCATCCAATAAACCAGATAATAAGGTCCAGTACGGTGTTGCTACTCACGCTGTATATACTTGTGACGAAGATACTCTCCTAGGTGGAAAAGAGTTGGCAGAAAAGCACAACGCCCATTTATCAATTCACATTTCCGAAACCAGAAAAGAAGTTGCTGATTGCCATTCTAAAACTGGAATGTACCCTGTTGAATACTTGGACAGTATTGACTACTTTATCCCCGATAGAACGATCTGTGCTCATGGCTCTTGGATTAAGAAGTCAGAAATGCGAACTATGGCTGCAAGAAAAGCGTTACTTGCTCACTGCCCTTCATCAAACATGAAACTAGCTTGTGGCGGAACAGCCTCACTTCCAGCATACAAGGAAGCTGGAGTTGAAGTACGCTTAGGTACAGATGGTCCTGCTTCAAGTGGTTCTGGCTTAGACATGGCTCATGAGGCCCGCATGGCATGTTTGGTACAACGTCATGATCACTGGGACGCATCTGCACTCTTAGCAAAGGATGCTTTTGCAATGGCAACCACTGGCAGCCAAGATTGGGCTGTATGGAATCTAGATGATATACGTATGAACCCAGTTGGCAAAGATAACGAGAGACATATCTCGAATCTGATTTACAACGGAGGTCAGTGTCTTGACCTGTGGGTAGATGGAAATCCATTGATGAAATCTGGAAAGGTTACAACCATAGATGAGGCCAAACTACTCGACACATTCAACAATGCTGTCAACCAATACTATTCATTGTAGCTGGATGAAAATCCAAAAACTCGCTGAAATCAGTAACGGTATCTACGGTTGAGATTGTAGTTGTGGTCATTCCGATAATTTCGCTCTTCGATCGCACCTTGAGCAAGAATGTCTGGCGCTAGGAATCTTCCTCTTCCGTGCTTATCATTATCGATTTTTTGCTGCTTTGCAATCTTCTTCTGCATATCGGCTTCTTCCTGCCTAATATCGAAGTCCTTGGCTCCTTTACGTTGAATCATTACTGAATTCAAAAATATAGCAAGACCAATGAGTTGTAAATTCGGGTCCATTATACTGACTTCAGAAGGAATCTCTCCGTTCATTACCATGTAGCCATAAATTACGATTAAAGACCCTAATGCAGATGAGCCAAACAGATACAAATTTCTTCGAAGATAACGATTTACCAACCAAGATACTCCAACTAATATTCCACCAACAAATTCAGTTCCAACATCATATCCTTGTGATTCAACCATTGAAACAAGCCACAGCATTACATGCAATGAGATGTAAGCTGTAACTGCCAATGACATCAAACTGACCATCATAAACAGTATTACGCCGCATCCAAAGGTAACTGCTAATGTGAAATCTCCCTCCGATAATGAAATGAAATCTTTGAGGTGATTATACAATAGAGTGCTAGTCAATTGACCAATAGCACATCCAGTAAGAAATGATAGCATCTTGATACTCTTTGCGCCCTTAAACATCAGGAAAATCCCTACAAGGAACATTCCTAATCCAAAGGTTGGACCGGCCCAAGTATCGAACCGGCCCCAAAATTCACCGCTGACATCCATATTCTCACATCATCCAGAAACTCAATCCGAGTATTGTATAACATGCTAGAAGCATTGTTCCTTCAAGCCAATTTGTTGTACCGTCATTCAAAATTGAATTGGCGACTAAAACTGAAAGGAAAGTTGCTGCAGTCTCTAATGGGCCAAATTCTAGAGAAAGGCCTACACCCATCATCCAAGCAAATACTACCATCAAAGGCGCTACGAAAACCGCAATTTGTACGCTGGAACCTATTGCGATTGCTAAAGACAAGTCCATCTTATCTTTACCAGCGACGATTACTGCGGTAAAATGTTCAGCAGCATTACCAAAGAATGGTAACAAAATTACTCCAATGAATAATGTTGGCATGCTCAACTCAGATGCCGCTGAATCAATTGAATGAACTAAAACTTCAGCCATCCATCCTACCAGAATAGTTGCAAGAATCAATAATTTCCATGCGTCTTTGTTAGTCATTCTAGGTTCTTCATGCTCTATCTCATCGTTTGAGAGATAAATGTGTGAATGAGTCTTGAGTTGGAAAAACAATGCTAAACCGTACATTAGAAGTAAAACAATTGATGCATAACGTGAGAGTGTGAGTATGCTATCTGACGCTCCTCCTCCAAGATCAACCGCTGCTGGGATAAGCATGGCTAGAACTGCAAGTAATAACAGTGAACCGCTCATACTCAAAGCAGGTTGATTGAAGGTTTGCTTCTGATGATTTATCCCTCCCCACAGCAAAGATAATCCTAGAACAAGTAGTAGGTTGCCAAGAATACTCCCGATTAAGCTTGCTTGAACAACTGTAATCATAGTTTCAGCTTGGTCAGCATGAGTTGCCGCAGTGTAGATTGCCAGACCTGCGATAATTATCTCTACTGCATTACCAAATGTTGCATTTAGTAATCCACCAATTGATTCACTAGTGCGTAAAGCGATCTCTTCTGTAGCATGACCCATCAATAGAGCCAAAGGCATTATTGCTATCATTGAAAATACGAAACTCATTCCAGCGTCTGAAGTGAACATCGAGAAATAAACGGTTACTGGTAGTGCTATTAGAAGCCAGTTTAATTTATTCTCAGATGGGCTAAATGCTTGTAGCACTCCTAATTTAGGAATCTCAGTTTCGCTTATGCGAATCAACTCCTTTTACGCTTAGCAGCCTTTCTTCGTGCTGGTGCTTTGCGCTTGGGTTTCTTACGAGGAGATCCGCCTTCTTCCCATTCAACATCTTCTTCTTCCTCTTCAACTTCTGCAGCTTTCTTCTTTCTACGACGTTTTGGTTTGATGACATTAACGGCGAATGGGTCATCTTCCTCTTCAGGCTCTGCGCTCTCTGCTTTCTTTTCTGCAGGAGCACCACCTGTTATTTCAGCCATATCCGGTTCAGCAGATGTTCCGATGAACTCATTCATCCAATCATCTCCTTCATCATCATCGTCTCGCTTCTTCTTCGGACCTGACATTGCAGAAGAGATTACTACCAGTGATGCTATTACAGCAAGGAAGGATATTCCTGCAGTCACCCATGCGATCATGTATGGAGGATCTGTAGCATTTAGTTCAGCATAAATGACATCAGGATCTTCCTGAACTGGATTCGAATATTCACAAATTGTAGCACCGTCATCACGATGGCGACACCAATCTGTAACAAATCTAACTTTCTTGATATTCTCATTGCCTGCAGAGTCTAATGCTTTGACTGAAACTTCGTGAACGCCTGGCAAATAATTACCTGAACTAACAACCATCTCAATTGTCCAGTCACCATTTTCATTTATTGTCAAGCCAGTAACATTTCTCCATGGTTCTGTTACCGAAGACGAAGTGCCATAATTTTGAACAAACCTGATTTGCATTGAAACTAATTCCACATCATCTGTCGCTCCCGCTACAACTTTTATTTCATTGCCATAGAGATATTTTGCTCCATCGTTCTCTGCTGTCGGGCTGAAAATTGAGACTATAGGTGCCCTTGCATCAATTGCATATCCAATGATTGAACGATCTATTGTATTCAACGACATATCTGTTAGATTGATAACGATAGAAACATTTCCGGCCTTTGCATTTGATGAAATTGAAAAACTCTGGAAATACTCTGGGCCTTTGTCAGGGTTGTTGGTATTTTGAGTTATCAGAACCATTGATTGCTGACTTCCGCCGGTTAGAGATCCGCCTGATGATGAAGTAAGATTGATCATTGGAGCTTCTAATAAACTCTCAGAGACCTCGATTTTCAACGTGTATTCTCCTCGAACCAATGATTTTCCAACTATTGGAACATTATTCTCATCATGAATTGAATAAGTAATTGTAGGAGCCTTTGTGTCTTCGGTTACAACCACTGCATTTCCTCCAATTCCTGGCAATATTTGTGGATTAGTATTGCCAAAAGAATCTGTTACGATTACACAATACCAAACTGTCCTCTGTGAATCATCAGGCACTGGTACTTGACGCACCATAGTAGAGAACCCATTCTCTGCGATTGGTCCTTCGAGATATTCCCAACCTGGGTCTGTGTAATTTGAAATTGCGAATTCAGAATCTCCAAATGGATCTCCAAAGTGACGATATAATGTGTAAGACTCTCCGTTTTCTTGGGCATTAACCCATTCCAATTCCACTACCTTCAATTCACCAATCATCAGTGGTTCTAACATTCTACCAGGTTGAGGCGATTTGGTATCTTCAGCGATTGGTCCGTCCCAATTTTGAATCAATTTTGTATAAGTCATAGTTTCAGTGCATCCTTGACAGTTATACATCGCTTCACTTGTAACGAAATAATGGGTTGATGTGGTAGAAATCTCATCCTCTAATTGGACATCGAACATTTCAACTCCATCAGGAACACTTCCCATCCACATCAGAGAAATATTCTCAGCAAATTGAGGTCCTTGAACTCTGTAACTAGATCTCCAAACATGATATCTTTCACCTTCAACTCCCACTTGGTCAGTCCATGTAACTCTGGTAATTCCATTACCGATGAATGTTGCTTGCACATTTGTAGGTTCCTTGATCCACTCATCGTCAGCATCCTCACTTACCCAATCACAAGAAGAGTTTGGGATTACTGGATTAGTTGCACCGAATCTATCTACAACTACTACACAGTAAACGAAATCGCCATAGGTATTGAATGGGACATTGTACTTGAATTCAGAAACATTCTCTTGTACAGTTCCAATCAGTTGAACATATGGGTTATTGGTATTATTGAAAGATTCACCATGGCGATAAATGCGATACTGTTCGCCTTCTTCCGATAGAAGATCATCCCATACAATAGTGGTGACTCCAGTACCATTTTGATTAGGCATGAACAAGGCACCTACGCCCGAAACGTCAGCAGGTGGTGTGTTATCCTCCAGTAATGCAGTAGTCATTGCATTATTAGAAAGGAATCTAGTATCTTCGTAATTATTGCCAGGGGACCCCCAGTTTGGTAACATGTAAGTTACCGAATAGTAGACTTCTCTATTTGTAGAAGGAGGAATATCGATCTCATACATTGTATCGGTTGCATTGAGAGTTGCGATTGGAGTGGAGCCTGGCTCCAATAACAAGTAACCATTTGATCTATCCATCTGGACATCTGTTTGCCACAGGTGAATTTGATAGGCATCATCTCCATCTTCAGGAAGAATTGGATTTATTGAATTGTAATTAATCCATTGGACAGTAGTCTTGCTTGTTGCAGGGTCGAAGTCTGCCACAATATTGTAAGGGGATCTGATGGGTGTGGTGACTTCTTGTACAGGCTCATACAACAAACTAGCATTAACGCTAAGTGTAGTTGTCATGTTACCATCTGCTAATTCAGTCACAATCGCGTAAAAGAAGCTGTTATCTGTGCCTGCTCCTACTTGATAGGTTGCTGAATGTCCTGGGTGATTATTTGGCTCTCCGCGGCATTTATTTGGATTGGTGTTCCACGGGTCTGTTCCACCCGAAATTTCTTCGCATGCTACAACCGAATGCCACGGTGTTAGGTTGAGGACGTTTTGCGAATTTATTGGACTATCACTGCGATAAACGTGGTATGTGGCGTCCCATAATTGCTCATAGAGATCTGCGTTGCCTCCATTTTCAGCAATATTTCTCCAGGTTACCGTTGTTGTTTCGCTAACCTCATCGAAAATCGCAATGATATCTTGCGCCTGCAATTCTTCAGCAATTCCCTCATCTGCACTTGCATTTGACACCATAGGAAGTGAAGAAAGGAGCAAAATTGTGAGGACAATATAGGTCGTCCTGTGGTTACCTCTGTTCAGCATATCGCCGGTCATCATTTGGTCGGTTCTAATGAATCCGTTATGAGGATACCGCCGTAGGCGGTCAAAAGAACGCCAACTTTCGACTAGTTCGGCTTCGCCAGCACCATCATTTTCATTCATCGTTAGAATCCTTATCTTTCGGAGTTGATAGAGGCTTCGATTTATCGAGAGATTGTAATTCAGTCCTTGCTTTGATAAATCGAACGACGAAAGTATAGATCCCCCCTATACCTGAAATCGCCAAAATAATCGAAATCGGGTTGATTTCAATTCCACTCCATACTCCAAAATTATCACTTCCAAGATAAGCCATTAATGCTGCACTCAAGAGTGCAATGAAGGTCAACACCATCCTATCTGCACGGCTAAATCCTCCATAATTCCGACTGCCTGCTACTGCTTGAGCTTGAGTTCCTAGATATGAACCAAACATTGTGAGCATTGCTGCAACCCAAGCCAGTTCAACATGTCCAAACCAAACTAAATTGTAACCGAGAGCTAAAATCCAAACTACATCTAATACTCGATCTAAGGTATGATCAAGATAATCGCCCCAACGAGTGACTTTACCTGTCGCTCTAGCCAAGTTACCATCTAAGCCATCCAATGCCATTGCAGAAGCCATCAAAATAGCTGCACCGAGGAACATCATTGCCCCTTCAGTACCACTGCCTGCTTCCATCATCAACCATGCTGCTGCAAGGCCGGTGGGTAATGTCAACCAGGTTAAGGTTGCAGGATTTATTCCTTCGAGACGGGCAACTAGTGGCTCGCTGAGATTTTTGAATAAATTACGACCCTTCTCTAGCGCCATGTACGCTTGCCAGAAACTAAGACCTTTGTTACTTATGGTCCTGAGAGCCAATCGATGGCCGAATCTGGCGTAGAGTGAGATTGACAACCGTTACTAATCCACTCCTGAACTCCTTCACTTCCTTCGAATATAGGTCTAGAATCTCCTATGAGATCATTCCATGGCCCCCCAAGCATCTCAACTTCAACATTCGCTTGTATCTTTTCAATTGGATAACCTCTATCCCTCAACCGATCCTCTAACTCATCAGGATGACAACGTAAAACAATCAATGCATCTACTGGCAGGTGGTGTGCAAGGTGACTGTCTACGAGGGTTAACTCAGCAGGTTGGCGCCAAAGTGAAGATAGTTTTTCGATGTCTATTGCTGCAGCACCGTCGGACTCGATTTCTCCTAGACACCCATTAGATTCTGCATATTCCTTTAGAGAAATTATTGGCAAGCCCAGAGTTTTGCACAATGTGGTTTTACCACAACCCGGAGTACCGATTACTCCGATTGATCTTATTCCATGTACTGCCATCTGTTGTTGCTATGGTAGCCAAGTGTTAAACATCATGCCTTCATAACCCAATTGAGTTTCATGTTTGGTGCGGCTGACCCAGAACAGGCAATCAGTCAACTGGAAGCATACCATCGAGAAGGTAAGGGTGAGAGAGTCGAAGTAATGGCTTCAGCTTTAGTAGACCAATTGATGGCTAAGAAAGGAAGGGATGATAATACTCAAGGAATACTTGTCAAGGGATTGAGAATTCTTGCCTCTGTATTGAATAGTCGTCAAAAATATAAGCGCGCTAGAATCACTATTGGCCTTTTACACAAACACAGGAATAAGCACGGTAAAGCGGTTGGTCACGACTTGGCTGCTGCTGCTGCAGATTACCATTTGGCGGGTTTTATTCATTCTAATGCGGGGAAAATGGGGGCCGCAAAGAAGGCTTTTTTGAAATGTCAAAAACTTCAACCTGGCCATCTATCTGCCGCGTTAGATCTTGCAGAACAATGCGGTTACACCAAACTACTTTCCAAATTATATCCATTGGCAGGCCCCGTAATCAGTAAAAACGGCACATATATTCTGGAAATTGAAGGTAGGCCTGCTGCTGATGCAAAGAGAGTTGGTGTTGCTCTTGGCGGAGAGGTTGAAAGTGACATCGAGAAACAAATTGCAGCTATTATGTCGGGACAACAAGCTGCAAATGCAAGATTACAGGCTGCAGTTGACTCATTGATTCCAACTCACGATTATCACACCTATAGTACGAACTGATGCCGATAATGGTAGCGGGAGATGGATTTGAACCATCGATCTACGGGTTATGAGCCCGTCGGTCGAACCATGCTAACCTATCCCGCTA
>MDTG01333342.1_pt1 | contig 12423 bp, 11 predicted proteins | sample 811421 | NCBI WGS metagenome assembly MDTG01 (sample SAMN05326645, study PRJNA326480) | marine metagenome | isolation source: seawater | place: Pacific Ocean: South East | collected 2011
GTTGCTCCCACATTTCCTGCACCAACTACCGTTACTTTTGCTTTTCTCATTGTCTTAAACCTCCATATAAAAATAAAATTTAATACTTTTCCAAATACGTTTCAATTTGATCAATCCAAGAAAATATTCCGTCTCTTAAGTAGCGTACGTTTTTAAATCCATTTTGCTTCATTTTAATACAAGCCGCTTGACTTAAATCTCCTAATTTACAATACACAATATATTCTTTTTCCTGATCAAAATCAGGTAAATGCTCTTCCAATTCTGATAAAGGCGTCAAAATAGACCCATCAATTTGACAAATTTCAAATTCTGAAGGGTCACGAATATCTAACAAAACAAATGAACGCTCATCATCAAAATATTTTTTAAGTGTTTTAGCTGTAATAGAATTAATAACCACTAGATTAAATACCCATCAAGTAACTTTGCGCGATCATAACGAGGTGCATTTTTAACAACATCTGCCATAATTTGATTATACACTGGTTTTTCTTCTTTATAAAAGACACCAAAAATATTCGGCGTATGCACTGAGTATTTAAACGCTGACTCACTATCAAACGGATCATGTTCAATGGTTTTAGCATCAGGCGCAAACTTTAAATCAGCAGGAACACCCGCCTCATGCGTTAAAAAAGTCACCCAATCAGATCCCTGATAATTCCATGCCGATGGATTAAATTTAGGACACCGCTGTGCAACATGAATAAATGAAAACCCATTATGTTTAAATGCACAATCAATCGTTGCCACAAGATGCGCCCCCATCCATTCTGCTGTACTTGCCACAAACGACGCCCCAAGACCCAATGCAAACTTAATGGGATTAATCGGTTCTAAATATGAGCCGGTCGGCTGTGTTTGTGTCACAAGTCCTTGTCGTGACGTAGGTGATGTTTGCTGCTTCGTAAGACCATAAATCTGATTATCAAACATTAAATAAACACAGTTAAAATTTTTATGAATTCCATGTAATAAATGATTCCCCCCAATACTAATAGAATCCCCATCGCCTGAATGAATAAATACATTTAAATCAGGCCGCGATAAAACAACCCCCATCGATAAAGGAACAGCGCGCCCATGAATACTATGAAACCCATATGTATTTAAATAGTGTGGCACACGTCCAGAACACCCAATACCAGATACATGCACCGTATTTTCCGGTGCTAACTGATTATCTACCATAAATTTTCGCATACCCACTAAAATGGTATAATCACCACACCCTGTACACCAACGCGGGTCTGAGGCTTTAAGATCTTTCATCGTTATTTTTTTATCTAAAGAATTCCCCAAATTAGGTTTATCTGCTTTACCCGCTATAGGTGCTTTGATAACAGGTTTGTCTACATTACCATTATTTTTTTTCAGATTCTGAGAATCTGACGTATTTAGTTTATCTTTATCAAGAGTCACAATGTCCACCACATATCCTATACTATACCAACAATTTAACTTTTTGAATCACATCCACTGGTTTTAAGGGACGTCCCGTCGCATTAGAAATTAAATTTTGAACATCAAACAACGTTTCAGATCGCAACAAAGTAACTAACGGCGTTGGTTTAAAATGATCTCCATACGCCATTTCAACAGTAACCACTTTCTTAAATCTAGAAAAAACATCCGCTAACCCTAAAGGTAACGGATAAACAATTTTAAAATGAAGACCTGAAACATTAATCCCATCCGCACGAAGCCGTTCAACCGATTCTATAATTACACCACGACTACTCCCCCACCCAATCACTAACACATCCCCCGATGAATCCCCAATCAAATCAGGAATTTGTAATGACCGCTTAACATGGTGTATTTTTTCATTTCGAACTTGATGCCCACGATGATTACTTTCCGAAGTATACAACACAAACCCGTCTTCATTAGTATTTAAACCCGTTACACGACGCATCTGATCAGATACACCTGGATCAGATTGATTTGTTTTAACCATTTCAATATCATCTGGCAAAGGCTTTAAAAAGAAACGAGATAACACAGAGTCAGACAAAGTATCAATTGAGTCTAATTGATGAACTGGCAATTTAGGTAACACTTTATAACTTACTGAAGTACTATAATCACTTAAAATAAAAACGGGCATCCGCAACTTTTCAGCTAAATATCGCGCCACATGAGGCGCATAAAAACAGTCTTCAACATTAGCAACACTAATCACTACTTTTGCATTATCACCATGAGCACCATAAACCGCTGCAAATAAATCCGTCTGCTCTGTCCGAGTAGGCAATCCCGTTGAAGGCCCCCCACGCTGAACATCAATCACCACCAACGGGACTTCAGCCGCATACGCCAACCCAATAAACTCTTGCTTTAAAGACAGACCAGGGCCAGACGTCCCCGTAATCGCAGGAACGCCTGCAAAATAAGACCCAATTGCAGATCCAATTGCAGAAATTTCATCTTCTGCTTGATGCACCATTCCCCCATAAGACGGAAATATTTTTGCTAAATGATGCATAATAGTCGATGCAGGTGTAATTGGATAGCCTGAATATAATTTATATCCTGAATCAATAATACCCGATGCTAAAGCCGTATTTCCATCCAATAAAATACTATCCGAAGCCACATCAGTTGCAGCAATATCATAGGTCTCAGAAGCAACAGACAATGCATTACCATAGCCATTTTTTAATATCTCAATATTTTTAGCTAACTTATCCTCAGATAACTTCTTAAATGTCAAATTAACCGCAGACTCAAGATCACCAATCGGCACTTCATACAATGCCCCCAACATCCCTAAATAATACATATTTTTACCATTACCATGTAATGCTTTAATAATTCCCAATGATCCTTCATCCATAAAAAAAGGAATAACCGTCAAACCAACCGATTCAGAACGCGCAATAACTGAAGCATACGCATCTTTGGCACGCCGCTCTTCTGCCATATCCAATAAAATAATACAAGAATCACTATAGTCACAATCATCCAGCCGACGATTTAACAAAATTTCATGTTCAGCTAACATCAAGTCCGTTGTGGACCCAATATTCGTTAATTCTTGATTTGCAACACGAATGACAGCCCCAGACAATGAATGAGGAGTACGCTTCGGTGGGCTAATTTCAGCTGGAATCAACGGTTCAATGTAAACATAGCGACCTGATTTTGCCAACGTTTTAATTAAAATATCACCCGCTTTCTGAGCCCCATTACCCGCATCCATCAAAAGCTCAAATCTCATTACATTTTTTTTTGCCATATATATATCTTTAAATAATTAAATTTTTTACTTATTTCCTGCCTTCTTTAGGCAAAAGATAAGTTTAATATTATAGTTGAAAATACAAAGAGTAGCAATTAAAATTACATATAATTAAAGTATAAACAAAAAAATGACACAAAAAAAACTAACCACACACCCTCAACTAAAAACACCCTCAGGACCTGTTGTCCTCATTATTATGGATGGGATAGGCATTGGCAAATCAGATCAAAGTAATGCCATCCATCTGGCTAAAACACCTTTTTTAGATACCATTTATAACATGCCACTCTATACTACCTTAAAAGCACATGGAAACGCAGTTGGCATGCCATCTGATGACGATATGGGTAATAGTGAAGTCGGTCATAATACATTAGGTGCCGGACGTATATTTGATCAAGGTGCTAAATTAGTACAAAATGCAATTAAATCAAAATCATTATTTAAAGGAAAAACGTGGAAAGCCTTAATAAAAAATACCAAAACACATAATAGCACGCTTCATTTTATAGGATTATTATCCGACGGTAATGTCCATTCACACATCAATCACCTCAAAGACATGATTTCAGAAGCGAACAAAATAAATATCACAAAAATTAGACTTCATATCTTACTTGATGGACGTGATGTCGGTGAACGAACAGCTCTCCATTATATTAATGACATCGAAACTCACCTAAGCCAATTCAACATCAATAAATATGACTATAAAATTGCATCCGGTGGCGGACGCATGATTACCACAATGGACCGCTATAATGCCGATTGGCGTATTGTTGAACGCGGTTGGCATGCGCATGTATTAGGTAAAGGACCCCAATTTCAATCTGCTTCAGACGCAGTATCAGATGCTTATAAAAAAAGCTCAACATTAATTGATCAATATATTCCACCGTTTGTTATTACTCAAAACCATCAACCTGTCGGCCCCATTTGCGATAATGATAGTGTGATTTTTCAAAACTTTAGAGGTGATCGAGCCATTGAAATCACACAGGCCTTTGAAAATGACACTTTTTCACATTTTGATCGTATACGACGACCCAATATTATGTATGCAGGAATGCTACAATACGATGGTGATCTTAAACTCCCAACCCATTATTTAGTCAAGCCCCCCCATATTGAACTCCCAATTAGTACCTATCTATGCCATTCAAATATTAAATCCTTTGCTATTTCTGAAACTCAAAAATTTGGCCATGTCACCTATTTTTGGAACGGGAACAATTCCGGTTATATCAATAAAAACCTTGAAACATATATCGAAATACCATCTGATACCATCCCCTTTGATCAAGCGCCTAAAATGAAAGCTGTTGAAATCACAAATAAAACCATCGAATTACTACAATCTGGCAACTATCAATTTGGTCGAATTAATTTTCCAAATGGTGACATGGTCGGTCATACAGGTGTTATGGATGCTGTAATCAAGTCCGTAGAAATAACAGATCAGTGTGTTCAAAAAATAGTAGAAACAGTAAATAATCTCAATGGAATCACAGTTGTATTAGCTGACCATGGCAATGCCGATGAAATGTTTACAATTGATAAAAATGGTAATAAACAAAATAAAACATCTCATACACTAAACCCAGTACCATGTATAATCATAGACCCCAATCACAATAATAATTATAAACTTAATTCATCAATTAAAACCCCTGGATTAGCTAATATTGCAAGCACTTTATGTAATTTACTAGGGTTCACCTCCCCTAAAGATTATGAAGACTCATTAATTACACCCAGTTAACATTTCTTACATATAAAAACGATATAGTTGAAGTATATTTTCGATATTGGGACTGTCGCAAAACAGAAAAACCGATTGATTGCAATATCGCCAAAGGCATAAGATTTGCAATTTATCGCCTGAGTAAATGGTGCACCGCACCATAACGAAGGTGAAAATTGTAAAGATTAGGCATTTCGGGACAGAGCCCGCATCAAAAAGTAAGTTAGCATAATTAATTATATAAAATTTAATTAACTTATTTTATTAAAAAGAAAGCAATACAAAATTACTTAACATAAAAAAGATAACGAAAAATCTGAATTTACACGACGGTAAAAACAAGTCAAACGCGCATTACCATCTTCATCTTTCGTATGGCAAACCCCTCCTTGAACAGGAGTCACTAAATATAATAATGAATTTTGCTCACAATTAACCCGAACTTCGTTTAATTGTAAAAAATCCCCAGATGTAGCGCCTTTAACCCATAACTCATTTCGACTTGTACTCCAAAAAACTGCCTTTTTTTGACGAATTGCTTCATTTAAAGCCAATTCATTAACATATGCCAAAATTAAAATATCTTTCGTCTTAAAATGTTGGACAACCACCGGCAATACATCCATATGATTAAAATAAGCTAATTTTTTAAAATCAGGTTGAAACTGATTTGATTCTTCAACTAAATTCAAAGCCACTCCTTAAATTAAATATTAGGAATCGGAAACTTAATCGTACTTTCAATATTTTCACCTTCATAAACTGGAACAGACCCAAAACGCTCCTGAATCCAAGATACAGTACTATCGACAATAGATCTTGGAACAGAGGCACCTGAAGTAATACCCACCACTCGCTTTTGATCAAACCAAGAAGAATCTAATTCACTAGAAACATCAATAATATATGAATCAACCCCACATTCTAAAGAAGTTTCTCTTAATCGATTACTATTCGAACTATGAGGAGACCCACACACAATAATCAAATCACATAATTCAATAAGTTCTTTAACCGCATTTTGACGATTTGTTGTTGCAAAACAAATATCTGCCTTTGATGCACCTTGAATAGTAGGATATTTTTTACGTAATTTTTTAATAATACCAGCTGTATCTGACACAGATAATGTGGTCTGAGTTAAATACCCAATTGGCTGATCAGAATCCAAATTTAACCGATCTACATCTTCCTCTGTTTCAATAATATGTAACAAACGAGCATCAACATATCCAGACGTACCAATTAATTCTTGATGACCATTATGACCAATCAATACTGTCTGAACCCCTTTTTCAGAAAAACGAACTGCCTGACGATGAATCTTAGTCACCAACGGACAAGTCGCATCAATAATCTTTAAACCACGGTCTTTAGCATTTTCATACTCTAAAGGCGCTGTCCCGTGCGCGCTAAATATCACAACTTGATTTGCAGGAACATCTGATAAAGACTCAATAAACACCACTCCTTGCGATTCAAGCGATTGAATAACAGTCGTATTATGAACAATATGATGCCGAACATACAGTGGTGTCCCATACTTTAATAATGCTCTTTCAACCACTTCAATCGCACTAGCAACACCCGCACAAAACCCTTGAGTAGATGCTAAATAAATAGATTCCAAAACACTATGATTAATTTTATCAATACTTTTCACACTCATTTAAAACTCATTTTATTAATTAATAATAAATTATAATACGATCTATTAACATTAAGCATACCAAAATAGGTTGATACAGAATAGAGGCTAAAAATACAGATCGTGCATTTAAGTCTGTTGTCAATTTAAAAAACTTAAATGAAAAATAAAAAAAACATACTGATATAAACAAAGCGCCAAAACCATATATCCAAGTAAACCCCAGAATAAACTTTAACCAAACTGCACCACAACCTAACAATACAGTCGACAAAAGGACATGCCACCCTGTGTAATAGCCCGTCTTATCCAAAATAGGCAACATTTTAAAACCAGCAACACCATAATCAACACGATATTTCCATGCTAAAGAAAAAAAATGAGGAATCTGCCAAATAAAAAACACACTAAATAATAACCAAAGTGATAAGGATAATTCAGAAACAGCAACCCAACCACAAACAGGCGGTAACGCCCCAGGAAAAGATCCTATATACGTATTTAACCAAGTCACTCGCTTTAACGGTGTATAAACAAAATTATATAAAATTAACATCACTAAAGACCATAAAAGCGTATAATACGCAGCAACCCAAAATAAACTACATATTCCACTAATAAGTAAAAAAATCGCAAAAAATATAGCCATGCGTTTAGAAATAACTCCCTGTACAATCGGACGATCTTGAGTCCGTTTCATTAATGAATCATATTTAACCTCTAAAAGATGATTTAAAACAGCAGATGCCGCTGAAATAAATAAAAAACCACTCCCCACAACCATAAAATAACGCCATTCAAACTGTAAAGGAAAAGACGCTAAAAAATATCCCACAAAAAATGTAATAAACGCATGCTGCAAAATAGATCCTTTAATTAAACAAAAAAATGCGCTTATCATAACCTCTTCCTAATCATTATTAGATGACCTTAAAATAATAGGTGTGTCTTCCTTTTCAAATAAAAAAGAGGTCTCATTATCAAAATTAAACTCCCTCGGTTTATTAACCAAACTGACATATTGATCACAACGCGCACTAAGCTCTCGATTTAAATAGACTTCTCTTTCATAACGCTTTTGTAGTTGAGCGACATAATCCTGCAACTCCTTAAGCGAAAATTGCGTTTCTTTTTGATTTTGTTTCAACTCTAAAATAGTTTGAGAAGCGGTCTGGTATTTTTGACGAAACAATTCGTATTCCTGTTTTAAGCCACCTTGAATCATATCACATTGTTCATCAAAGTCTTGTTGGAATTTCTTTAATTGATCTTCATAATGACATTTCAATTTTTGATCCTCCCAGAGTCGCTTCTGATCAAATTCAAGTTCAATTTCTTTCAATTTAACTGAACGTAACTCAGTAAACTCTTTATTCAACAACGCCTCTTCAGAATCACGCTTTGATTTTAGATCATTATAAAGTTTTTGAATATCAATAGAAAAAGATGAGGACCCATTAATCATGGTCTGAGAAGATCCCAATTGATCAAAAAAACAATTAAATTTTTCCTGCTCTAATTTCAATAAATCAGCAAACTGAGCCTCCTGATAGGCTAATTGTTTTTGAAATTGACGCCGCTCTAAAGATATTTGCTGATCAAATTTTTTTTGATTAAACTCAAAAAGAGTCTCAAAACTTTCTTGTTGAGCCCCCACATCTTGTTTAACACGCTGCTTTTGAATTAAAAACTCACGATCATGCTTTTTTTTTGATTGAAAAAAATACTGATTCATTAAATTTAAACGAACATCAATCTGAGTAACGGAAATAAGCTCTTTTTGAAGAAAAGATAACTCATACTGACGATAATATTCAAATAAAAATACCATCTCATCAATAACATTACCAAGCTTCAGTTTATAATAATGAGTTTGCTGCTGAAATTGATCTTTCGCTTCTTGACGGTCATTCGCCAATTGCTGTTTAAAACTAACATACCGTTCCTTCAGAACTTGATATGCGTTATCTAAAGCGTGTGAAATTTGCTTTAACTTTAAAATTTTACGCTCATATTTTTGGTGAGACCCTACTAACTCCTGTTCTTTTTCAAACTGCTTATCTGCAAGTCTTTGCTCTAATTCAACTTCTTTTTGTGAAGCAAGCTGATCAATTTTAAGTAAATTTTCTGCAGATGCTTTAATACCCACCAACTTCTCTATTTCTTTTTTTTCCTTATCAATTGCCACTTTAATAGAAAAAAGTTGTTCATATTGATCTAAAAATTTACCCTCCAATACATTAATAGATGATAAAAAATCACTCCGAACATTTTTAAAATGACGTTTAAACCGCTGCACTTGAAAATCTGGATATTGAGATTTAATTACTTCATAGTAATCTGACAAAGCCCCATGCTCTAATTGAAAAGTACGTAAATGATCTAGTTCTTCTTTATAAACAGCTAAATAATCATCAGAAGACAATTCCTCTTGCTGCTTAGTCATAATTTAAACTTCCAAATTAAAAAAATCATCAATGCGATGGCAAACTTTTAATAACTTTAACAGGTGAATTAATAGTATGATAACCCGATTCCATCGCATCTGTATCTCCTCGAAATGCAATATCGGTCATCGTAAACAAAATAAAAATAAGCATCGCTACAACACTACTAACAAAAAAAAGCTTCCCAGGCCCTTTATCCCAATGAAGACCCATAAAAAAACCAAGAACTAAACCTGCTTTCAAACTCGCTATAGCCAATGCAACAGGCTCATTAAGCGGGCCTAAATCAAATTGAGCCACCCAAACTGTTACAGCAGTTAATATTAACAATGCAATAAAAGTTCCGATATAATACTTTAATGGCGGTATAAAATGATGATTATCAGACATAATTAATTCTCCCACATACTTTCATTTCTAACCCACTAAGTATAATAATGGAAATAAAAAAATCCAAATCAAATCAACAAGATGCCAGTATAACCCAACCATTTCTAAAGGCGTATAGTAATCCGCATAAAACTCCCCACGCTTAGTCCGAATCATTAACCATATAATCAACCCCATTCCCACTAAAACATGTAACCCATGAACACCTGTTAGCATGAAATAAATGCCATAAAATAAATGTAAAGTCTCGGACACACCCTCAGCACTAAACCATTTCGCAGGCAATAATCCATGCTGAATTTTTGAGCTATATTCAATCCCCTTGATTACCATAAAACAACCCGCGAAAACCAATGTTGCAACTAGGTAATTAAATGTGGCCTTTTTTTGACTTAACTGAGCACTTCTTACGCTCATAACCATTGTAAAACTACTCATAATCAAAATAACTGTATTTATTGTACCTAATTGCCATGATAAATGATGATTCGCCTCAACAAACATATCGGGATACAAATAACGAAATACAATATAAGCCACAAATAAACCTGAAAAAAACAAGACCTCTTGCGCTAAAAATGCCCACATTCCAATTTTAGCAGATTCAAACTCTTGATGCGCATCATCAAAATGATGAGCAACCTCATGAGGAATAAACTCTTGTGAAACCAGCTGATTACTCATATGGTTTTACCTTATCATAATCATAAGGATCATATTCTATCACAGGTAGTTTCTCAAAGTTCTCAAAAGGCGGCGGAGACGCTGTTTGCCATTCTAATGTAATCCCTCCCCACGGGTTAGCATCTGCTTCCTCTCCTTTAAATAAGGACCACACCAAATAAACCAACATCACAATAAACCCAAGCCCTAATACCCAGGTTCCAAACGTAGAAAATGCATGTAAAGGTTGAAACTGATCTAAATAATTATAATATCGACGCGGCATACCTTTAGCACCCAAAATAAACTGAGTAAAAAATACCATATTAAATCCAACAAAAACTAACAAACAAGAAATATTGGCCCAAAATTCACTATACATTTTTCCAATCATTTTCGGCCACCAATAATGAAGCCCCCCTAAAAATGCCATTACTGTGCCGCCCATCATCACATAATGAAAATGAGCAACAACAAAATAAGTGTCATGTAAATGAATATCCAATGATAATGTACCCAATACAACCCCTGTAAACCCACCGATCATAAATAAAAACATAAATGACAAAAAATAAAAAAACGGCGACTTTAAATAAATACTCCCCTTATACATCGTTGCTAACCAATTAAATACTTTAATCGCAGATGGAATAGCAACTAAAAATGTCAACAAAGAAAACAACATAGTAGCATAATTCGATTGGCCACTAATAAAAAGATGATGTCCCCAAACTAAAAAAGAAATAACAGCGATAGCAATACTTGAGAACGCAACAAAACGATACCCAAAAATATTTTTACGACAAAACGTCGTCACTAATTCACTCATCACTCCCATCGCTGGTAAAATCATAATATATACAGCAGGATGACTATAGAACCAAAAAAAATGCTGAAATAATACCGGATCACCACCAAGTGCAGGATCAAAAATACCAATATTCATCACTTTTTCAAAAATAAGTAATAATAATGTTATCCCCAACACTGGCGTGGCTAATACTTGTATAATAGAAGTCGCATACAATGACCAAACAAATAGCGGCATACGAAACCAAGTCATTCCTGGCGCACGCATTTTATGAATCGTTGCAATAAAATTAACCCCTGTTAAAATAGATGAAAACCCTAAAATAAATGCACCTAATGTCATTGAAATAACACTCGTATCTGTTGTTGTAGAATAAGGAGTATAAAACGTCCATCCTGTATCAATTGCACCGGCAAACAATGAATATACACAAAATACAGCACCAAACATATATACATATAAGCTAGCTAAATTTAAACGAGGAAATGCGACATCTTTAGTCCCTAATTGAATTGGTAATAAAAAATTACCTAAAGACGCAGGAATTGAAGGTACAATAAACAAAAATACCATCACTGCACCATGTAATGTAAATAATTGATTATATTCCTTAGCTGTAAAAAAAAGAGTTCCAGGAGTCAACAACTCTAATCGCAACAATAATGCAAACGTACCCCCTAATCCAAAAGAAATACAAATAAACAACAAATACATTAAACCAATACGCTTATGGTCTAACGTAAATAACCAGGACTTTAAACCAGAATCTACTTTAAAAAAATTAATATTAGGATAAGCATTTGACATAAAAAGTTCTCCTATTTCAGTGTTTTAATATACTCAATAATTCCCAATATTTCACGTTCGCTTAATAAACCCGAATAACTTGGCATAACAGGCGGGTATCCGGCAACAACTTTTGCATTCGGATTTAAGATCGACTCCGTGATATAGTTTTCATCAGCAATCGCATCTGAACCATCAACAAACTGACGCTTGCTACCATACAAACCTTTCCAACTTGGACCTGCCATCGCTGTACCATCTAAACTATGACATGCATTACAGTTTTTAGATTTATATAATTTCTCACCTAACTCCAACAACGGAATATCATCATTGGCATTACCCGCTTTTAACCATTCATCATAGTCTGATTGAGAAACAACTTTTAATACACCCAACATACTTGAATGACCGTCACCGCAATATTCTGTACAGAAAACTTGATAATTACCAATTTTTTCAGGATAAAACCAAATTTTAGAATATCGATTCGGTACTAAATCTTTCTTTATCCTAAAATTAGGCAAATAAAAACTATGCAAAACATCTGTTGCGGTCATCAATAATTTAACCGGCTTCCCAACAGGTACTACAATTTCATTCAAAAGTTTGATTCCTTCTTCTACATATTCAACTTCCCACAACCATTTCTTGCCCACAACACGAATTTCTTTAGCTCCCACA
>MDTG01218780.1_pt1 | contig 12422 bp, 5 predicted proteins | sample 811421 | NCBI WGS metagenome assembly MDTG01 (sample SAMN05326645, study PRJNA326480) | marine metagenome | isolation source: seawater | place: Pacific Ocean: South East | collected 2011
CGCCGGGGATCTCGAGCCAGTACCAGAGGTTCTGGCGGAGCACGCGACTGAAGGTGCGGAGGGGATGCTGACGCCAGTTGGCGCGCCAGCGGCGGTAGAACTCGGCCTTGGTCTCGGCCAGCCCTCGCTCACGCAGCAGGAGGGCCTCCTCGGTCCAGGCGTCCGCCTGGAAGCCCGTCACGGGGTCGCCGTTCAGCCACAGGTTGGGGCAAGCCGTGGTCAGGTAGAGCTCTCGGGCCGGGACGGGGTTCTCGGTCGCGGTGAGCGAGAGGTGGCCGGTGACGCGTTCGACGCGCCGGGCCCAGAGCCCGGCGGCCAGCAGGACCATGAGCCCCATTCCGACCCAGGGAAGCAGACCGCGGCCCAAAGCGCGCCGGCCGACGCTCGAGGCGTGAACCAGGTAGAGGAACCCACCCAGGAGCACGTAGAGCTGGTGGGTCAGGGTCAGGGCCGCGAGGAGCAGGCCCGCCAGGACGACGCGCCGTCGGCCGCGCAGGCAGGTCCAGGTCCAGACCAACCCCGTTAGCAGCGCCAGGAGGAGGCCCTCGCGGAGGATCCAGGGGGATTGACCCACGGCGATCGGGTCGAGGGCGCAGAGCAGCCCGCCGGCGATCGCCCAGCGCGGGCGGGTCGTGCGCCACAAGACGAGGAGGACCCCGGCGGCCGCCAGCCCGCCCAGCGCGGCCTGGACGAGGCGCACGAAGAAGGGGCTCCCTTGGCCCACGAACAGGCAGAGGGCCAGGAAGAGCGGGTAGCCCGGCGGGCGCACAGCGCTGGGAGCCCCGCTCGCGTCGGAGTAGGAGCCTCGCTCGAGCAGGCCCTGGGCAGGTTCGAGGTACGTGACGCTGTCGGGGCCGCTGAACTCGAAGGGGAGCACCAGGGGCGCGAGGCGGACGATGGTCCCCAGGAGGAGGACCAGGGCGACCCACGATCTAGGGGTTCGGGTGTCCACAGGGCGTCGGCCGAGAAGTGTCAGGTGAGTGTAACGTGGCTAAGTCCTAACCCCGCAAGGGTGCCAGCTTTCTGGCGAGAAGGCCGCTTAACGCTGCCCGTTATCCCAAATCCGGGATCCCGACAATGGGGGTGCGCACCTTGTGCATGTCGCGCTGCGTCGCCCGAACGTTGAAGAAATCCGTAAGGGTCTGAAAAGGAAACGGTTCCGCGTCCAGATTGGTCGGGCGCCACGATGGTCCTCGATCTGCGTTCAAGAGCTCCGAGGCCAGGATTGCCCAGGGGGTGGGTAGGTCCAGGCCAACAGCACGGCTGAGAACGCCAAGCGGGAGATTAACTCAATGCTGGGATTCACGCGAAAGACGCAGTGGGTGGGCGCGGGGGCAGTGATTCTGTCCATGGCGCTCGTCGGTTGCGGCGGCCACAAGAGCAAGAGCAGCAGCGGGAGCACCGTCGCTCCCTCCACCTCGGGCACCGCTAGCGGCGCCACCTCGGGAACCGTCGGCGGCACCACGTCCGGCGCCGTGGGCGGCGTCGGCTCCGGTTCGGGAGTCAGCTCCGGGATCACGCCCGGCGCGGTCCTGCCGGGTGCTCCTGGCACCCCGGGTAACCCCGGCGGCATCCCGCTCCCTGGCGCTCCCGGCAGCGGCACGCCCGGCACCCCGGGCACGCCCGGCACCCCGGGCACGCCCGGCACCCCGGGCACGCCCGGCACGCCCGGCACGCCGACCGTGCCTGGCGACGACCACGGCAACGACGCCACCAGCGCGACCTCGGTCAACCTGAGCGCCGCGACCGCCGGTCGGATCGACTACGCGGCGGACGCCGACTGGTTCAAGGTCTCGCTGGTCAACGGCGTCGGCTACGACTTCATGACCCAGACGCTCGGCGGCGGCATGGACACGATCCTGCGCCTGATCGACACCAACGGCACGACCATGATCGCCGAGAACGACGACGTTCAGGCGGGCATGATGGAGTCGCGCCTGAGCTTCACCGCGCCGGCCAACGGTGACTACTGGCTCGTCGTCGTCCACAAGGACGCGACCGCGACCAGCGGCACCTACGAGGTCCTGGCCACGGTGGGCGGCTCGGTGCCCCCTCCCGCTCCGGTCGACGACCACGGTAACGACCAGGCGAACGCGACCGCGATCACCGTCGGTCCCGCGACCGCCGGCAAGATCGAGGTCGTCGGCGACCTCGACATGTTCGCCGTCGACCTGACCGCGGGCTCGGTCTACGACTTCCGCACCGCGACCAACGACGACACGATCCTGACCCTCTTCGACGACCAGGGCAACCTGCTCGACAGCAACGACGACGAGGACGTCAGCCAGGGCCTGCTCAACTCGCTGATCAGCGGCTACTCGGCGCCGGCCACCGGCACCTACTACCTGCTGGTCGAGGCCTACCAGGGCACCCTCGCCGACTACACGATCATCGTCAGCGGCGGCTCGGCCCCCACCCCCGACGACCACGGCAACGACCAGGCGAACGCGACCGCGATCACGGTCAACCAGGCCACCTCGGGCAAGATCGAGGTCGGCACCGACGTCGACATGTTCGCGATCGACGTGACCGCCGGCACCGTCTACGACTTCAAGACGGACACCCTCGACGACACGATCCTGACCCTCTTCGACGACCAGGGCAACCTGATCGACAGCAACGACGACGAGGACGTCAGCCAGGGCCTGCTCAACTCGCTGATCAGCCAGTGGACCGCCCCCAACACGGGCACCTACTACCTGCTGGTCGAGAGCTACCAGACCACGCTGGCCGACTACACGATCACCGCCAGCGCGCCCACCACGCCTCCTCCGCCCCCGGTCACCCCCGACGACCACGGCAACGACATGGCGAGCGCGACCGCGATCGTCCTGAGCAGCACCCCGACCGCCGGCAAGATCGAGACCGCCGGTGACGAGGACTGGTTCGAGGTCGACCTGGCCAACGGCAAGAGCTACGAGTTCCGCGCCGCCACCGCCGGCGACACGACCCTGGCGCTCATGGACAACCAGGGCAACCAGCTGGCCTTCAACGACGACGACACCGCCGGCATGACCCTCGGCTCGGTGATCGCCTACGTCGCCACCGGCTCGGGCAGCCACTACCTCGTCGTCAAGGGCAAGGGACAGACCACCCCTGACTACGACGTGACCGCGGTCGACAACACCCCGCCCGCCGCCGACGCGCAGCTCGCCACCGCTGCCTTCAGCGACAAGGACGGCAACCAGCTCGCGAGCATGGGCGACGAGATCCTGCTGACCTTCAGCGAGGACGTCACCACCGTGACTCCGATCATGGCGCTCGACCCCAACCAGGAGCTCACCCTCGGCGTGACGGGTAACACCTTCGGCATGGGCGCCACCATGTCGACGACCGCCAACAACAAGGAGATCCTGGTCGTCCTGGGCACCGACCCCAACCTGCGCCTCGGCGGCACCTTCGACGTCGCCATGGTCACCTCGGGTTCGGCTTCGGGTATCGACGTCGCCGCTGGCACCGCGATCCAGACCGCCGCCACGCAGACCGCCGCGGTCAGCAACCCGGTCGATATCGAGACCAGCCTGACCACCGGCTTCTACCCCGCCGCTGACCTGGTCACCGCTCGCGGTTACCACAGCGCGACCACCCTCGACGACGGGCGCGTGCTCATGGTCGGCGGTCTGCGCGACGGCAGCAGCTTCGCCTACGAGTCGGAGATCTACGATCCCGCGACCGCGACCTGGACCAACGCGAGCGACGCCAGCCTCGGCGGCAACAGCGCGATCATGGCGGCCCAGGACAGCCAGGGCAACGCCTACTACATTGGTCGCTACGACCACAGCGCGACCAAGCTGGCCAACGGCCAGGTCCTGATCGCCGGTGGCTTCGGCTTCGAGGGCACGGTCGACTACGCCGACCCGGCGAACCCCCGCCCGATCTACCGTGAGCTGCAGTCGGCCTTCGTGTTCGACCCGAGCACCAACGCCTTCACCCCGGCTGGCACCATTCAGGCGCCCCGCCGCGGTCACTACGCCACCCTGATGCCCAACGGCAACGTGGTCTTCACGGGCGGCTTCAACAGCGCGATCAACAACGGCAACGGCGGCACCCTGCCCCTGGTCGAGGTCTACGACGCGGTCGCCGGCACCTTCACTGCCATGCAGAACGTCGGCATGCAGTTCCCCCGCGAGGCGGGCACCGCCCACCTGCTGGCGAACGGCAAGATCCTCCACGTCGGCGGTCAGCTCTTCGCCACCACCCAGACGAACCCCAACGTCCAGCTCTACATGGCGCCGGGCAGCTCGGAGTTCGACATGACCAACGGTGGCGCGGCGGGCCCCGCTCTGACCGACAACCGTCGCTGGCACGCCGCCAGCGAGAACGCCGCGGGCGAGATCTTCGTCTTCGGTGGTGACAGCGGCGGCGCGGGCCTGGCCTCGGTCGAGAAGTTCGACCCCGTGGCCATGACCTTCACCAAGGTGGGTGACCTGCGCGCCAACCGCGCTCGCGCCCAGGCCGTCGCCCTCGGCGACAACGTGCTCGTCCTCGGCGGCATGGAGATCGACTACACCGCTGGCACGATCAGCAACCTGACCACCGGCGAGCTCTACAACACGGCCGCCAACGTCAGCGAGGAGTATCAGCTCCAGAGCGACCGCAACACCTTCAAGGCGGTCAAGCTCAACGACGGCAGCGTGATGCTGGTCGGCGGCTTCGCCGGCGGCAGCACCTCGATCTCGGGTCTCGACGGCACCGCCGTCATGGCCTGCGAGCGCTTCGTCCAGCCGTAATTCTGGGGGGGGCTGCGCCCCCCCCAGACCCCCCCATCTGGGGCTCAGAGTCAGCAGCGCTCAATCCTGCTGGTCCCGCTCGGCGATCGATACCGGCCGGAGATTTTGAACGCAGGATTGAGACAGAGCTGCTGACTCTTCTGAGGCATGACTTGAGAGCGCCCTGAGAGGGGCGCCTTAGCGAACTGGCCCGGGCTTTTGGCTCGGGTCAGTTTCGTTGGTTAGGTTGCGATCGTGTGAGACTGGGGCGGCCCGAGCCCGTGCTGTGTGGGGACGTGCACTTTCCGCACACGGTGTGCTGGGCCTTCGCCAACGAGCCGCGCGGGAGCGACGCGCGCATGGCGGAGCTCCTCGCGCCCTTCGCGGGCCAGGCCTTCCGCGTGCTCCGGCTGCTCTACGCGGCGCGGATCGAGGCGCCGCGGCGCGGTCCGAAGCGGGAGCCGCGCTTTGGGCGGCGGGCCTAGTCCGCGATCGGGTTGCGGTCATTGGAACGAGGGGGCACCCTTGCATCAGGGAGCCCGTGGACCTCGCGCACGCTCAAGCCGCTTTTCTCTTCCAGCAGGGACGCGTTCCCGAGCAGGCGCTGCGTTGGGCGCTGGGACAGCCGCGCGAGTCGGGGGACGACCTGTGCGAGGTGCTCCTCGCCGCTGGCTGGATCAGCGAGGAGGTGGCGGCGGACGCGCGCGGTCAGCCCCTGCGGCGTGAGACCCAGCGCCTGGCCGAGCTCGAGGACAACGAGGAGACGGCGCCGCTCCCGGGGGAGGTCCGGCGGCTGATGGCCGAGCGCGAGCGGGCGGCTCGCGAGGCCGCGCTGCAACGCGTGCAGGGGGAGGACGGGCAGCCCGGGGCGCGCTCGGACCTGCTCTTGAGCGAGAGCGCGCCGCCCGAGGAGGACGAGGCGCAGGGTGAGGACGCCGAGGAGGAGCTGCCTCCCCTGGGGCCCTACCGGCTCCTGCGTCGCCTGGGGCAGGGCGGCATGGGCACGGTGTTCCTGGCCGAGCACACGCTCCTGCGTCGCCAGGTGGCCCTCAAGCGGATCCGGCCGCGGGCGGAGGTCGACGCCGAGCGGGCGCTCAAGCGCTTCGAGGTCGAGGCCCGCGCCATGGCCCGCCTCGAGCACGAGCACATCCTGCGGATCCTCGACATTCGCGTCGAGCAGGGCGCGGCCTACATGATCATGGAGCTGGCTGAGGGGGGCTCGCTCGCCGATCGGCTCGAGAAGACGCCTCAGCTGCCGCCCGACGAGGCCATGGCCCTCGGCGAGAAGCTGGCGCGCGCGCTCCACCACGCGCACGTGCACGCGATCGTGCACCGCGACGTGAAGCCGGACAACGTGCTCTTCGACGGCGAGGGGCGGCCTCTGCTGACGGACTTCGGCCTGGCCAAGCCCCTCGACGAGAGCCTCTCGATCAGCCGCCCGGGCTCGCTGATCGGGACGCTGCTCTACATGGCGCCCGAGCAGGTCAAGGGCGAGCCGGTCGACGCGCGCGTCGACGTCTACGCCCTCGGGGTGACCCTGCTGGAGATCCTCGCGGGAGAGCCGCCCTTCCTGCGCGAGACCCAGGGCGAGGTGCTCGAGGCGATCTTGAATCAGCCCGCGCCCCTGGGCCTGCTGCCCGAGGGGACGCCGCGCCCGGTGCGCACGATCGTGGCCCGCTGCCTGGCCAAGCGCCGCGAGGACCGCTACGCCAGCGCCGAGGCCCTGGCCGAGGACTGCCGCCGCTACCTGGCGCGCGAGCCGATCCTGGCCCAGCCGGTCGGGGTGGCCGAGCGCCTCCTGCTCTGGCGGCGGCGCCACCCGGCCCTGTTCGCGCTCCTGATCGCCTTCGCGTTCCTGACGACCCTCCTCCCGGGGCTGGTCGAGCTGGTCCGGCAGCGCCAGCAGGTGGCGGAGGCGCGCGAGGAGGCTCAGCGCCAGGAGCGGGTGGCGCGCGCCCTCGAGGACAGCCTGGCGCAGGTCCAGGCCGCCCAGCGGCGCGCCGAGCAGGCGGAGCGCGAGACCCGCGCCGCGCGGGACGCGCTCCAGGTGGAGCTCGGCGAGGCCGAGCGGCTGCGCTCCGACCTGCTCGGGCGGACCGGTCAGCGCCAGCGCGCCCACCGGGGCTTCGCGCGAGCGCGGCGCGGGGGGCGTGACTCCTTCGCGCTGGCCCTGGGGCAGCTCGACCTGTGGCGCCAGGCGCCGGCCGCCCTCCTGCCCTTGCCGGGCGAGGGCGTCGACGCCCTCGCCCTGGGGCGCAGCTCGGCCCTGGTCGGCCGCGGGCGGCGGATCGAGCGCTGGGACCTGCGCCTGGGCGAGCGGCGGCTCCTCCCCGGCGAGGCGACGCGGAACCTGACCTGCCTGCTCCTCGAGCCCACCGAGGCGGCCGTCCTGAGCGGCGATCACGCGGGCGAGCTCCGGCGCTGGAGCTTGCGCGGCGGGTCGGAGCCTACGGTCCTCGGGCGCCACGAAGGGCCCGTCCAGGCCCTGGCGCTCGACCTCGCCGGGCGGCGCCTGCTCAGCGCGGGCCGCGACGGGGTCCTCGCCCTGTGGCGGCTCGGCGAGGAGGTCGAGCTGCGGCAGCGCTTCCGGCTCGAGGGGCTCGAGACCCTGCGCTTCGTCCCCGGCTCCGACCTCGCCCTGATCGGCTGCACGGACCGCGTCGAGGTGTGGGACCTGGCTCGCTGGGCGCGCGTGCACACGATCCAGGCTCCCGGCGGGGTGCTGGCCAGCGGCGCGGGGCAGCGCGCGGCCTGCGGCTCGGCCGGGGAGGTGACGCTCTTCGACCCCCGCAGCGGACGCACGATCGCTCGCCTGGGCGGGCCGGAGCTGGGCCTGGCGGAGCTGCGCGGGCTGGCCTTCACCCGCCGCGGGCAGGTCCTGAGCGCCCTGGACGCCCAGGGCCGGGTCGTGCAGTGGAGCGTCGCCAGCGGCGAGCCCGTGGCCCGCTTCGCCCTGGTCGCCGACGGCGTCGCGCACGCCGCCTTCGACGCGCTGGGGGAGCGGCTCCTCGCGGGCGACGGGCGGCGCCTCCGCGGCTGGCGCCTCGGCGCGGGCGCCGAGGGAGCGCTCGTCGTCGGGCGCCCAGGGAGCGGCGCGATCAGCGCGGCGAGCGCGGTGGGCGAGCTCTTCGTGCTCGGGCGCGAGCGCGGCGGGCTCGAGCTCTGGGACCCGCTCCTGGGGCTGCGGCTCAACTGGCGCACGCACGAGAGCACGGTCCGCGCGCTGGCGGGCGCCCCCGACGGGAGCGGCTTCGCGAGCGGGGGCCAGGACGGGAGCGTGGCCCTGTGGCGGCTGCGCGGCGACGCCGTCGCGCGCCTGCCCAGGCACGTGGGCGAGGTCAGCGCCTTGGCCTTTTCGCCGGACGGGCTGCAGCTCGCGGTCGGCAGCGAGGGGCCGGACCTGGACGCGCTCGAGCTGGCCGAGGACTCGCCCCTGCGGGCGGGCTTGCCGGGCTTGCCCGCGGGGCGGCTCGACGAGCTGGTGCTCGACCCGGCGGGCGGCCTGCAGGTGCGACGGGGGAGCGAGACCAGCCCGGCGCGCGCGCTCCTGCTGCGGACCTGGAGCAGCGAGGGCAAGTCGCTCGGGGCCTGGGCGACGGGCTCGGTGGGCGCGCTCCGCTGGCGGCCCGAGGGGCTCGAGAGCGGCGGCCTCGGCGGCGTGGTCGCGCGCTGGAGCGCGGCGGGAGAGCGGGCCCAGGGCGAGCGCCGCGGCGAGGAGCAGCCCACGCCCCTGGTCGGGGCGCTGCTGGAGCTCCCGGGGGGGCGGACCCTGGCCGCTCACGGGCGGCACCTCGTGGAGTGGGACCTCGGCGCCGACCCCCCGCGCAAGCTGCAGGTGCTGAGCGACCCGAGCCTGAGCGCGCCGGTCCAGCGCCTGGCTGCGGCGGCGCCCGGGTTCGCGCTCGCGCTCTACGGCGGCGGGGAGGGGGTCGCGCTCTGGGACCTGAGCCGGGGCGAGCTCGCTGGCCGCCTGCGCTGGCCAGCGGGCCGGATCGGCGCCCCCGTCGATCTCCTGGCCTGGCCCGAGCGCCAGCGCTGGCTCCTCGTCGGGCGCCGCGGCGTGCAGCGGCTGCAGCTGAGCCAGCTCGCCGAGCGGATCGAGCTCGAGGAGGCGCTCGAGCGCTGGCTGAGCGGGGGCGCCGGCGAGGCGCCCGAGGGGCTCCTGCTGGCGCGCCTCTACGCGGGCGCGCAGGAGTGGGCCTGGGCCGAGCAGGCGCTGGTCCACCTGCGCGCGGCCCAGCAGACGCCGCTCGCGCTGCGGCGCGCGATCGCGCGCGGGAGCCGCAGCTGGGTCGGGCTGCGCGCCGTCGTGCCGCAGGCTGGGCGGTCCTTGCTCGCCACGCTGCGCGGCGAGGCCTGCGACCGGCTCGACTTCATCGACGACGCCCTCCGCGGCGCCGAGGGGCACATGATCGCGCTCGGCTCGCTCAAGGGCGCCGCCGCGCGCGAGCGGGCGCAAGAGGCGCTGAGTCAGCTGAAGCGCGCCTGCAGCTCCGCGCCCAACGACCCCCGCTTGTCCTTCGCGCGCGGCGCGCTGCAGGAGCGCGCCGGGGAGCTGAGCGACGCGCTGGAGTCCTTCCGCTACGGGCTGGGCTTCGACCCCCAGGGCGGGCCGGGCGAAGAGTCGCCGGGCTTCCTGCTGGCGCGGGCTCGACTCGCGCTGAACGCCAACCACGCCGACGCGGCCCTGGCCGACCTCGAGCGCCTGGACCGGGCGCAGGTGCTGGTGACGGGAGAGCCGGCGCTGGAGTTCCTGCAGCTCCTGATCGACACCGACGACGCGGCGGGCGCCCTCCGCCGGCTGGACCTCCTGGCCAAGCGCGGCGTGCGCGGCGTGCGCTACGACGCCCTGCGCGGCGAAGCCCTGGCTGCCCTGGGGCGACACCGCGAGGCGCTGGCGGCGTGGGAGCGCGTGGTGGCGGGCGAGGCGGATCACGTGGCCGGTCACCTGGGGCGGGCTCGCGCCCTGCGCCAGCTGGGCCGCCCTGCCGAGGCGCTCGACTCGGTCCGACAGGTCCTGCGGCTGCGCCCGACCTTCCGCGCCCAGGACGTGCGCCGCGCGCTGGTCTCCGTCCGCCGCGCCAACGAGCGAGTGGTCGTGCGCAGCCCGCCCTACGTGGAGCTGGCGCGCCGCTACGAGGAGCGCCCCGGCCGCGGGCGACGCGCCTGCGTGACCAGCGTGCGCGTCAGCGCCGAGGGCGGCTCGCTCTCCCTGGTCGGGGTCCGCTTCCAGGGCGGCGCGGTCGAGGTGCCCGGCTACGAGCTGCTCGAGGCCTACGTCGAGCTGGCGCGTCTCGAGGCGCTGGTCGGGGCGGCCTGCGAGGACGAGGAGCAGCGACGAGTCCTGTTCGAGCACGGCCTCAAGAGCGTCCGGCTCGCGCTCCAGGGCGGGGCCCACTCCTGGAGCGACCTGCACCACGACCCTGCCCTGGCGCCCCTGCGCGAGCTGCCGGGCTACCTCGAGCTGCTGCGCGGGGCCAAGTGAGCGAAGGAGAGGTCGCGCAGCCCATGCAGGGGAAGCCCATGGCGGGGAGACGCTGCCTGGTCAGCGGCGGGACCTCCGGGATCGGGCGCGCGGCGGCCGCCGGACTGGCCGCGCGCGGGGCGCGCGTCGGTGTGATCGCCCGCAGCGCGGCGCGCGGGCGCGAAGCCTGCGCCGCGATCGCAGCCGGCCTGCCCGCGGGCGCCGCCGAGGTCGAGGTCTTCGTGGCCGACCTGGCCTCGCTCGCCCAGATCCGCGCGCTCTGCGCGGAGGTCGCTCAGCGCTGGGGGCGCCTCGACGTGCTGGTCTGCAGCGCGGGCGTGATCTCGACCCCGCGCCGCGAGAGCGAGGACGGGGTCGAGCTCAACTTCGCGGTCGCCTACCTCTCGGCCTTCGCGCTGATCCGCGGGCTCGAGCCCCTCCTGCGCGCGGCGGCGCCGGCGCGGGTCGTGATCGTGTCGGGCGAGTTCCACCGCAAGTTCGACCTCGACTGGGACGACCTGCAGACCCGGCGCCGCTACAACGCGCTGCGGGCCGGCTCGCGCGCGGCCCTGGCCAAGGTCGTCCTGACCTGCGAGCTGGCGCGCCGCTGGTCGCCAGCGGAGATCACCGTCAACTGCCTCCACCCCGGCGGCGTGGCGACGGGGTTGAGCCGCGGGCTGCCCTTGCCGCTCCGCGCCCTGCTCGCGCTGGCGCGCCCCTTTCAGCGCACGCCGGAGGAGGGCGCCGCGACCGCCCTGGCCCTGGCCTGCGAGGCGCGCTTCGCCGGCCAGAGCGGGGGCTACTACATAGACGAGCGCCTCGTCGCCCCCTCGGCCTTCGCCTGTGACCCCGAGTCGGGGCGCCGGCTGTGGGAGGCGAGCGAGGCCCTGCTCGATCAGGCCTGAGCCTTGGCCTGCTTGCGCCGGTAGAGCCAGATCCCCAGGGGCAGGAGCAGGATCAAGAGCTCGCCCGGGAGCACGATCGTCTCGGTCTTCCAGCGGATCACCGGCGGGGGCTCGACGGGGGTCTGGTCCTCGGCCTTGGTGAAGTAGAGGTCGTCGCCGCCCGAGGGCCAGGTCGGGTCCTCGAAGGTGGTCAGCCAGGCGCCGCTCATGCCGACGCCGGCGGGGAGCGCGCCCGCGAGGCTGGCGCTCAGGGCGCCGGCCCACTTGGTCTCGGCCTTCCAGGCCGAGCCGTCGCCCTCGGCGAAGCTCGCCTGGGCGCGCCCGGGGCCGACGTAGAACACGCGCAGGGTGCTCGCCTTGGAGCGGAGGTCGCGCGGGACGCGGAAGGGGAAGAGCGGGCGCTTGGTGGGGAAGCTGAGCCGGACGGCCTTGGCGGTCACTTCGCCGGGCTCGGCGGCGTACTTGAACGCGGTGACCTTCCACTTGGCGGCCAGATAGGGCTCGAGCCACTCCTTCAGCTCGGGCCGGGCGCTGTAGCCGTTCTTGCTCAGCCACTCGGTCAGGGCGTCCGCGTCGCTGGCCTCGAGGACGGCCGCGTCGTAGCCCGCCACGCGGACCTCGTCCAGGACGGTCACCGAGCGGCCCTTGGCGCTCTCCGCGAGGGCGGCGGCCTTGATCCCGCCCTCGGCTCCCATGGGCGCCATCAGCAGGCTGGGAATGATCCGGTAGCGCGTGCGCTGCTCGATCCGCGGCTGGATCTGCTCTTGCAGGCGGCCGAACACGTCCGCGTCGGCCTCGGCGACCTCGGGCTGGCTCGGGGTCGGGACGAGGAAGCCGAAGCCCTTCTGAGGCCCGGCCTCGAAGGTCGCGCGCCGGACGAAGTGTTCGACCCCCTGCTCGGCGTCGTAGGCGATCAGGACCTCCTGATCGGCGATCGCGACGCGCGCGTCGTCGGGAAAGGCCGTGCAGCAGGCGTGGGCGAGGCCGGCGCTGGCCAGGAGCAGGAGGGCGAGCGAGAGGGCGCGGGGTGCGTGCATAGAGAACGTTCCTCGGTGGTGCTGGAGGGATTTGGACGCAGCACGGCCCGCTCAGGTTCCCAGCCAGGGCAGGAATCTCCAGCGCTGGCCAAAACGGCTGTCACAGAGTCGTCGTGCTCGGCGCGGTTCTCGAACTGCGAGCGACAGCGAGCACACAAGGCGTGTTCGCACACACGTCAGAGCGAAAGCGTAAGGGGCTGGTGCGCAACCGACGTCAGGGCGGTCGAGTCCACACCTCCCGCAGCACCAGCCCCTGGTGCTTTCGCGGGCCCAAAGACGGGGGTCTGGGGGGCGCAGCCCCCCAGGA
>MDTG01332607.1_pt1 | contig 12422 bp, 24 predicted proteins | sample 811421 | NCBI WGS metagenome assembly MDTG01 (sample SAMN05326645, study PRJNA326480) | marine metagenome | isolation source: seawater | place: Pacific Ocean: South East | collected 2011
GAATATGACTTTAGTGTTGGTGGTAATGATATAGATTTAGCTAGAAAATTAATTGGTGATATTGAACCTTTTGGTATAGGAGAAAATGGTCATGTAGAAGATTTTGCTGATGAAATTAAAGAAGAAAAGAAAATGGATGCTGATGAAGTAATTAAAATCATTAAAATGATGAACCCTGATGCTAAAGAAGATTTACTTAAGAAAATAGCTGATATGGGTAAGAAAGTGGATGAAATTGAAGAAATATCATCATTAAAAGTTGAAGTAGATAAAGATGAAGTTAAAATGCACTTAGATCAATATAGAAAAGGTGCTATTGATGGTGATGATTTAGCTCAAGCAATTGAAGAAATTGTATTTGGTGAAATTAAAGCACCAGGAATGAAAGAATCAACTGGACCAAGTGATAAAGCTGAAACTGAAGATGATGTTGTAAATGTAGATAAAGTAGCAGGTCCAAGTGCTAAAGGTAAAGGATATTCATCAGCTGTAGACGCTGAACGTAGTGAAAGTGGTAAGGAACAAGATGATATAACTCAAACAACAAAACCTATGTATAAAGAATCACTTAAATTATCTGATATAGCAGAAGATAGATATGGGATGATTAGAATGCAACTAGATAAAGTAGCTAAAAAATTACAAGATGGACCATTAAAATATGTTCCAACTGATGTTGTTATTGATTTTGTTAGAACACATATAGATGATATTAGAGGTGCTTCTGATGAAGAAATTAAAGATGAATTTGAAAACTTTAGATCAGTAAATTATGATTACATAGATGAAGATCTAAAACAACATTTCAAACGATTTAAGTAGTGCAGGTGCACATTTCAAACGAAGAAGAGCGCGGAATCATTTGGTTACCGCGTTTTTTTTTCGTATATTACGGTATATAATCAAATAAAAGACAATAGTTATGGCAAGAGTAAGTATTCAAAAAGAGATCGATTTAGTGATCAAACAAGCTAACTTAGTTAGACGTTACATTAATCAAGGAATGACTTGGGAACAAGTTGTACATGAATTTTTGCAACTGGCTAATAAAAGTAATCTTAACCAAAATTTTACCATGTTAGAAAAATATATGGTAAATGCTTATAATAGGGATCCTGAGCAAATACAGCAGGAGATTTTAGATTTTAATGGGCTAATGAAAGCAATTAATGACCAAGAAGGTGATGTTGATAATCTTAAATTTCAACAAGCACAACAGTATTGGAATGAAGCTCAGAATAATTTAGAATCAACATCCTATTTATAATGGCTAAGAAAAAAAGGCAATATAGATCAAATCAAGGTAGAAGTCCTGGACAACAACGTAGTAATGAAATAGCCGCTTTCGTTAGTTTCGTAGGACTATTAGTAACATTATTATTAATATTTTTAACTCAATAAATGGATAAACGTAGAGAAAAAGCAGTATTACATCATTGTTTTGCAAGTGCTAAAAAGCATATTAAAAATGGTGAGCGTGATAAAGCAAGGGATTACTGTGATATGGGTATAGCATTCGTAGCAGGTAAAAGAGAAAAAGGATTAGGTGCTAAAGATTTAATTGAAGACGTTAGAGTAGAATTATGGCTAGAGCGTTTTTGGATGTTTTTAGAAAACAATAAATTGATGTTAGGGTGATAGTAGTTAAAGATTTATTAATAGGAATAGCAGCATTTTTTGTAGCACATGTTTTAACATTTTATCAGTTAAATGGTCAATTTTTAAAATCGACTGACTGGTTTAGAAATAACGTTACAGCAGTAGCTGCTACTGGTATTATTTTATCATTCTTTTATATTTGGGGAACTAAATATGCAGTTCAAGGAATGGGTGGTTTATTATGGCCAGCTCGTTTTATTGGATTTGGTGTTGGAATGATAATTTATGCAGTGATGGTTAATTACCATTTTAGTGAGGGTATTAATAGTAAAACATGGGTTAGCTTAATGTTATCATTACTATTAATTTATATTCAAGTTTTTTGGAAAGTAAAATGATAAAGGATCAATTAACAGCAATATTAAAAGTAGTAGAAAATGAATGTAAACGTGGTTGTGAGCAATCATATTATGAAGAAGATAGAGACACATGGAGCAAACATCACGATTATATTAAACAAATGAGAATAGATTTAGAAAAGGGTAGATTTAAATAATGGGAGAAAAAACAATATTTAATAGGAATTGGAGAGTAAAGGTATTAAGATCTATGGTAAGGCAGAGAAAATTAACTCCACTAGAAAGAATATCTAGTAGAGTAGGTTATATGGGAGCAGGATTTTTAATGGCTGGTCAATGGACAGTTGAACCAGCCTTATTTATAGTTGGGTTTTGTTGTGTGTTATTTCAAGTAACAGTTAGAAGACAATGGAACCTAGTAGCACTGCAATTAAATGGTTTAGTTGCTTGGACAATATATTTTTTTAACAATTTATAATGGCAAAATATTTAATAGAATTTACATGGGGTAATAATAATCCCATACATGAAGAATTAGAAGTAGAAACTGATGACATTAAGTGGACTTGTGATCAGATAGCTAGAAACAGAGGTAATATTCAGTTCACTAAAATTTATAATTATGATCAAGATTCAGAAAAATAAAAATAACTATTTATTAATAGAACAAAGAGAGTATGAGGGTAACCCTTACATTGATGTGAGAGAATTTTATGATAATGAAGATGGTAAATCAATGCCTACGAAGAGGGGTATAACTTTTAATCCGAAGTATGCACAGCAAGTAGCTGAGGCGCTTCTTAAAATAGCAAAGAATGATGAATAAATGGTTTGGAGTAAAATTTAATTTCAAATGGCCACATGAGGGTTTTGTATTTGGGTTTAGTTTAGATTACTATGATCCAACTGAAGATTTACCTTGGGAAAGTTATGTATTTAGAATAGCATTTTTAACTATAATCTATGATTGGGGTTGGGGTGATGATGCTAAAGAAATTTACAATAATCAATGAGAGACACTTGGTGGAATGGATTAAAATCACCTGATGAAATTAGGCCATGGGGTGAATATGAGGTATTATTAGATGCCTCTGATGTAAAAGTAAAGCGTATTAGGGTAAAACCTAATAGTAGACTATCTTATCAGTACCATAATAAAAGAAGAGAACAATGGACCGTAGTTAAAGGGAATTTAACTATTATATTAGATGATGAAAAAGTATTTAGAGGACCTGGTGAGTCAATTAGCATTCCTTTAGGAGCAAAACATAGAGCTTGGAATGAAACTGATGAAGAGATAATATTTATAGAAGTACAAACGGGGACTTACTTTGGTGAGGACGATATAATAAGATTACAAGATGACTACGACAGAGATTCATGAGGAAATAGTTAGGTTAAAACTAATTAGACCTCAAACTCAAGAAATTAAATTAAAAATACAAAAGTTACAACAACAATTAAGTAATGGTTAAAGTTGATTTGCATGGCTTAACGCACGATAAAGCCATACTAAAGGTAGAGGAAATGTTAATATTGAACCAGCTATGTAAATATGGAAGCATTGAGGTTATAACAGGTAAATCACCTGAACTTCAGAGTAAAATAATTGAAGAAATACTTGACGTTCACAATTTCTCTCATTATATTCCACCACATAATGTAGGTGTAATGTATATTAGTGATAATGAAATTGTGTAGGGAATTTGTTAATGTAGATGGAGCTCTATTAGAGATAATAAAGACATTCAGACCAGAATACTTTGTTACAGAGCAAGGCAGTAATACATTGAACCCAAAGTTGATAGGCATGTGGGTTGATCACTTAAATTGTGATCGAGCGATTAGAAAAGATGGAGTAATAGCTATTTGTCAAACAGTAGAAGAACCAGAATGGGAAGAGATTTAAAATCAAGTGCTTGGTGTCATAAACCAACTAGTATGCCTGAGGTATTTGCTGCTGAGACACCATTGTTAGAATGGTTTGAAGAAAAAATTGATAAATATTGTAATGATAAAGGTATAGATAGAAAACAATTATGGGGAGTAGATTCAGATTGGAATGAATTAGATGAACTACCTGAAATACTTGAAGCAGAATTATTAACTTATGATCAACTAATATCAACAGTAACAAGGAAAACAATATGTTCACCATGTTTAAGAGATGATCAAAAATTATGGATTAAATATTATCATAAGGATTTTGGTGATCCAGATGATGATTTAGAAATTAGAATAGAAGACCTAAAATAATATTATGAAAATAGATAAAATATACGTTATAAATTTACTTAGAGATAATCAACACATTATTGATAAGTTAGAAACATTACCAATTGAAGGCGGTTGTGAATACTTTATATTGGATGCTACTAATGGTTGGAAAGTAGCTAGTGGTGAAGAAAAAAAGAAATTTAATTTTAAAGTAGCTGATTGGTGGAAAATAGACCATGAACATAATTTCTATAATAGAGAAGTAACACCAGGTGAAATGGGTTGTGGTTTATCTCATTATGAATGTGTTAAATTAGGTTATGATGAAGGTCATGAAACAATATTAATATTAGAAGAAGATTTTATTTACAATGGTGAATGGCCTAGTAAAGAAACATTTGAACAATTACCAGATGATTGGAGTATGTTTAATTTTGCTAGACGAGGATTATGGAGTGAAAATGAAGAACAAGTATTAGGTGATGATTTAGTTAGAGTAGGTTATTCATATAATAATCAAGCTTATTTAGTATCTAGAAAGGGTATGAAAGAAATACTTGACTCAGATTATTTAAATAATGTAATTGTTAATGATGAATTTTATCCTGCATTACATGGAACACATGATAGACAAGATGCTATTGATAAATTTTATAATCCCAATTTTAGATATTATGCTACTAGGAAAGAATATTTTGGTCAAGAATCAAATCCAAGTAGAGACTCATTAACAGAATTTACACCTGAATACGTTAGGGAATTAGATACTAACACTCCATATAAACAAGATTTTAGCATACTAGATGATAGTAATTGGGAAGAATGGAGTAATAGATATATTAATCCACAATTAATGAATGGTGAATTTGATTTAATTACAGATGAACCAGCACCTCATGTTTATGTATTTCCATTATTCACTAAAGCATTTTGTGATGAATTAATTGAATTAGGTGAACAACAAGAATGGACTCATGGTAGACATGAATTTTATCCTACAACAGATAATTTATTATCAGTATTAGGTATGGAAAATATCTATAATAGAGTAATTAATGATTACATTAGACCTTATGCTATAGATAGATTTCAATTAGAAGGTAAATCATGGGATCATTTAAGTGATGAATCGTTTATAATTAAATATCCATTTGATGAGCAAGCACATTTAGGTGTTCATCATGATTTTAGTAACATAACAACATTAGTAAATTTAAATCCAGGTGATTTTACTGGTGGTGGAACATATTTCCCTAAATATAAATGTTTAGTTAATCCAACAGAAATTGGAATGGCAACATTACACCCAGGAAATATAACTCACAAACACGGAGCTAGACCTACAACTAGTGGAACTAGATATGTAGTAGTAAGCTTTATTAGTAACTCAGACCATACTGGATGGCAACCTAAAAAATATTAAAATGATAATAATAGATAACTTTATACAAGACTCAAATTTACTACACGAATTAAATAACGATAAAACATTCTTTGGACCAAATGGTAATTACACTTGGTGGGATGGTTGGTGGAATAATCCAGCAGATACACTTAAGAAACGTTTAATTGAATACATTTGGAAAGACAATTGTCCACTACAATATAGAATCGAATTAAACGGGTTTGAATATTGGACAGGTGTATATGGACCAAGTGAAGGTGTACAAGAATTAGGTACACATTTTGATAAAGATGAATTACATTGGGAAAGAACAGGCGGTCAAAATGGAGGTGAGATAGTAACACCAGAAATTGGAACAGTATTTTATCCTAAAGATGTACCATTTAAAGGTGGTTATTTAGAAATAGAACACCCAGATGGTGTATTTGAAAGAATACAAGCTAAATATAATCGATTAATTATTTTTGATGCAGGTGGTTGTAAACATAGAGTAACACCTGTTGAGGAAGGAACACGATATGCTATTGCAATTAATTTATGGGATCACATTCCAGTTGCAGCACAAGAAGGTACAATGAATATTGAATAATGAAAATAATCATAAGCGCAGGTTATCAAGCACAAGATAGGTTTTTCGATGAAAATGTTTGGTTGGATTATGGAACAGGAGGAACCGAGTTTTGTATAATTAAGTTAAGTAAGGCATTAGCTAAATTAGGACATGAAGTTGTAGTAACGGGTTATGTTAAAACAACAACAATGAATGATGGAGTTAAATACATTCATTATGATGCCTTATCCGAAGCAGATTATGATGTAGCAATAGGAGCTAATTATCTTAGTTTCATCAAAGAACTCAAACACAATAAAAACATAAAGGCAACTAAATGGATATTTTGGATGCATAATGATGAATACTATAATTGGTTTAGAGGAACAACAATGCCTAATTGGGTAAAATATTTTGATGAGATTGATTGTGTTGTTGGTGTATCTCAATTTCACGCTAATATACTTAAAGAAAAAGCAGTTGAACTTTTCGGCTATGTAAATCGTGATGTTAATCCGTATATACGAGGAATAGATAACGCTTTAGATAATACGGATTGGGTTGATTATAAGCATAATAAGGTTAAAGGTAGAATAATTTGGAGTAGTTCACCCGATCGTGGATTAAGAACACTATTGGACAATTGGGATAAATTTAAAGCAATAATGCCAGATGCAACCTTAAATGTATGTAGTCCTCCTTATGCGGAGACTTGGAGTGATAGGGATTACAGTCAATTAGATGGAGTGACTTGGGTTGGTAGCCTTAATCATTATGATTTGAGGCAACAAATAAGTGAAGCAGAATATTGGATATATTCAAGTGATTATTTGGAAACATATTGTATAACAGCGCTTGAAATGTTGAGGGGTAAAGTGAAGATAATAACGAATGGGACGGGGAATATAAGTAATATAACTCAGAATTATGGTGTGACGATAGAGACGTTGGATGATATTTTAATGACACTACACTTGGACCAAACGGATAAAGCGTTTGCACACAAATTCCAATCAAGATTAAATTTAGGACAACAATATGCTATAAGACAAGACTGGGACTTGCGTGTACATGAATGGATAAAGTTGTTTGAAAATCTGGGAGTAACGTGTGAGTAGCCCTGGATTTATTTAGGCGATGGAAGCGATTACTTGGCTCAATTTCGCGATTAAATAACGTGTTAAACATGTTAAATCGAATGTTAACGTGTGTTGTTTGAATGAAACGTTAACGTATGGACATTTGGATCTACGTATGTCCTTAGTTTCAAATATAATTACATTTAACTATAAAAATAGGCTTATATATGACCTTTTAAACGGGTGGTATCTAGGATAAATGAAGCGGGGCATTAACCCTTATTCATCGCGAGCCAACCCTCTTCGACTCGAACGATATATACTTGTGAACACCGCAATTAACACATATGAACATGGAGTGAACATTGGGGATAATGCAAGGACACATTAGTGACATTGAAGATAATACAATTCAGTTAAAATAATGGCGGGGAAATTTGGATACCGTAGTGAATATTCGTATATTTACGTATAAGAAAGTTAAGGCCATGTAATGGTGGGGTGGTAACTCAGATATTATGATGGCGATGTTGGAACAGACTACGACGGTGGGCTCTTATCCCACGGTAATGACTTATTATCCCATACCTATTTCTTAATACCCGTGACCATAAATATTTGGCACCGATACCTTCTACACATGACACTTATATTACCCTGGATTATATATTATAACATTATCCATCATGCCCACCGTATGCATACCCGCCGCCATATTACTATAATATCCCATACGCATTGATGTCCATATATACGTGGCTATATGAGAAAAAGGTTGGGAGCAATTTACAGCTCGACTACGATCTTACACCATCGATTGTATATACTTATATTTGTGTGTTTAGATAGGGATCTACATATGTATTGATATGCCAGCAAAAATAAAACCCAGTAGTAAAGAATATAAGAGAGATAGGAATAACCGTATGACTAATCAATGGACATGGAAACATTATACTGTTTCAGGAACGTCCACAGATGAATTAAAGAAGTTATATACATCACCATCTTATAGAAGGAAGAAAGGTATTATCAGAAGAGAATTAGAAAAAAGAGGTATATCCTTATAATTCTATCATCTTATATCCTAATATCTCGAAATCCGATTTATACCATTCGTTGATTCGTCTTATACAATCATCGTTCCTCATCCATGTAACCCCAATCATATCATCAAAGTTGGTATCTATATATTCACCCTTGTATTCACCCAGATCAACTCCTAAAATAGCTTGATACTCAGCTCTTACGTTCTCGAGTTTTATATATTTATATATTTTATGTTGATTCTCCCCATATGTTTTAGTACAAGCTTTAGTCATATGAAACTTATCACTCATAATCCAATCAACTATATTTGTAGGAACATTATCTTCTATAGCTAAGTGCCATTTATATATTGAGGGAACTCTAGTATATGGATTTCTCACATTACAGAGAACTTTTCTATCACCATATTCACCTTTACAAGGACCATTATCCCACCAGTGTTGTGGAGGTAATTGATCAAATAAACCGAGGTCGTATAATCTTCCTCCAGTCCAACGTGTTCCACATCTTGGTGGAAACACTACCGCGTATTCATCGTTTATTATGTTCATTTAGTATCTGTTTATCATATTAGGATCATTCTGCACCGACGTCTTCCACGCTGTTATATTCTGAATTTCACCACTATACCTCCTCACATGCTCATTAAACATTTCACGGTTTTTGTTTAACTCATTTTCTAACTGCTTTATTCTCACTTCCGACGTTTTTTGTAATTTCCTTTGCGTCGTTAAATTTTCATATCCATCATTCTTCATCTCCTCCCTAATTCCAGATAACTCAGTATATACAGATTGAAGGTCAGCCTTGAATGTGCTAAACTGCTCGCTTTGAATACCTTGTAAATTTTGTTGATAACTTACTAATCTATCTTGATCCTGTTTAGTTTTAGTGGTGAGGTGATAGATATATGCTACGGTGAGAACGACTCCGCCAGCAACAAATGATAGAAAAAATAAAAATACTTCCATTTACTTAAATTGTTTTGTTAATATTAAATTAGTATCTACTTCTTTTATAAAGTAGCCTTTGTTATAAAAACCAACTGTGGGGTATCTTTCAATACCACCGGGCATATATTTCATTGACTTAATATGCCTTTCACAATTTACAATTACAACTGTAAGAATATCTGGTAATTCATATAGATATGGTTTTAATTCTAAACATTTGTGACAATATGGAGTTCCATATACAACGAGTAAATCCTCATCACTCATATATTCATTCAAATTATCCCTTACTAGTTCAATTACCTCACTCATACCCGACAATATAATAATAATTATTTGGGGATCCAACCCATCCTTCGTATCTTGTTGTCGAATAATATATACGTATAAACGTATTATAAATTGTAGAGAAGAGAAGAGTTTTGGACGCAAGTAAAAATAAATATTCACTTAGATTTAATCCACCTAAAGAATGGAACATGGTAGATTCTCACAATAGATTCTATTTTGGTTTATTATATTTTAACATTTTTATTTTAGAGCATTTTAAATATAAAGGGAATTTAAAAATGATGGAAATTGGTTCATATAGAGGTGAATCAACTTTTATGTGGGCTTCTAGTGGAATGTTTGAAGAAATAATTTGTGTTGATCCTTACAAAGGAGAAACAGATAATAAAAACGAATACTTTGATGAAGATTGGAGTACTGTTAAAAGAGACTTTTGGACTAATATTAGATATTTTAATAATGTTAAATTAGTACAAGACTTTAGCTATAATATAATTGATAGTTACCCCGATAATTATTTTGATTTTATTTATATAGACGCTTCTCATGAGTATGAGGATGTAAAAAGGGATATACAAATATCTCTCCCTAAAGTTAAACATGGTGGATTAATTGGAGGACATGACTATCAAAAACCTTGGACTGGTGTTATTGATGCCGTTGATGAAATATTTGAAAAACCCGATTTAGTCTTTGAAGATGAGAGTTGGGTAAAAATAAAGTCTTAGCTCATATTTATAATAAACAATACTTTTTCTAATGAAGATATTAATTTTAGCAACACCTTTTTGCGGTGCAGAAATAATCGCTCATGCAATTGCTGATGAGCTTGACCATGGAGTTATAATAGATCCAGTTGACCCTAGACCTACTAAACATTATGGAAAGATAGGAGGTGAGCTTGAAGATTGGCCTATTGAACCTAAACAAGTTAATGGTATTTGGTTTAGTAAGTTTAATCCTCAAACTATACCTACTAATACTGTAACAAAACATAATTGTTGGTTCCATGATAAACTTCCTGGTAATAAAACCGAAGAAGAATACATTGAAGAATTAATATCAAAACATGATAGAGTATTTTGTATAGGTACAGGTCAAGATGATTTTATAACTAAAAAATGGATTGCTTATTTAAATTTTGAACCCGAAGCTAAAACGAGTAATTATTATTGGGAATATTGGAGAAGAAGACAAGTACCTCCTTATGAAGATTCAATGTGGGATGCTACTAATAAAACACCAATTGTAAATAGTATTAGTTGGTTAAGACAATATGCCCAAGATAATAGTATACTTTATGTAAAGGGAGAAGATATATTTGAATATAAGAGTTTAGATTCATTTAACTCAATAATTAGAAGTATAGGTGTTGGATTAACAGAACATAATAAAACACAAAATCATTTAAGTACATTTCATAATTTAACTAGATATGGAGATCTAGGACCTAAATATTAAAATATGGCAACATACACAGGAGCACAATTATCAGGAGACGGAATAGATAACCCTACACTTACAGCAGGTGTACAATATACTTTTGTTATGGCTATACCAGTGAATTTAAGTGGTTCTGGTTATTTTACAATGGAAACTAAAACTGATGCTAATAATTCATATGATGGTAAACCTACTAATGCAATTGGTGCATATGCTGATTTAGTAAATATCCCTACAGGTGGAATGATTACATCATCTTATGCCTCATCTATTGTTTGTAGAAGAACTCCACCAACTGCTGTTTCTTATAAATTTACTCCTACAGTTACAGTAGCTGCCGGTACATCAAAAATGAGAAGTACGGGTAATATTGGATTAGAACTTACACCTTAATTAAAGACTCCCGCGGAAAAATTTGGCTACCCAGGAAGCCCTTCGTATATTTAGGGCATATTAATAATTAAAAATAAAGGTTATGTCAAATTTAAATCAAGTGTTAGAATTCATTAAAAATTCAGATCAATCAGAAATAAATGCAATTAGAAGACAAGTTGAAATCCGTAGATCGGAATTAAGTTATTCAACTAAATTATCATTTAATGTTGGTGATATAGTAGGTATTGACCATAAAAAAATATCTCCTAGTGAAACATTTACAGTTACTAAAATTAATAGTAAAAATATTAAAGTTTCAGGTGATAGAGGTTCATATACAGTTTCACCAAATTTATTAGTAAAAAAATAAAAGGTAATGCGCAGGGAGCTTGGCTACCCAGGCTCCCTTTCGTATATTTACAGGGTAAATAATTAATAAAAATAAAAGTTATGTTAGATTTAAGTAAAAGTCAAGAATTAAGTAAAAATGAGTTAAGAGAGATCGCTCCAAGTATCTTCTCAACTAAGCCTTCACCTGAAGTATCAAAGAAATATTCACATATCCCAACTGATAAGTTAATTGATGATATGAGATTATTAGGATGGAAAGCTATTGATGCTAAAGAGGTTAAAGCTAGACAAAAAAGTACTAGAGGTTTCCAAAAACACCTTGTAGTATTTAGAAATCCTGATATTGTAATTAACCATAATCCAAATGGTTTAAAAAGAGATACTAGTTCTCCTACAGGATGGAGAAATTCAGATGGTACATTTGGTAAGAAAAATAGTGTTGATACTGTTTTCCCACAAATATTATTAACTAATTCACATGATGGTAAAAATGCATTTACCTTTACTGCAGGATTATTTAGAATGATTTGTGAAAATGGTTTAGTTATATCTACTAATGAATTTGAAAAAGTTGCTATTAGACATATGGGATATGATTTTGAAGAGCTACAAAAGCAAATTAATGAAATGGTTGAGCAATTACCATTAACAGTAGAATCAATGAATAAAATGATTGATACTAAAATGGAGCAAAAAGCAATTGTTGATTTTGCTAAAGATATGCTTGCAGTTAGATTCCCAGAAGAGGAA
>MDTG01059205.1_pt1 | contig 12421 bp, 13 predicted proteins | sample 811421 | NCBI WGS metagenome assembly MDTG01 (sample SAMN05326645, study PRJNA326480) | marine metagenome | isolation source: seawater | place: Pacific Ocean: South East | collected 2011
ATATACTTTATTTTCTACTATCATTTCGTTTTGCATTTACTTATACAAAATGAAATATTTTTATATCAATTTTTATTTCTTCTTCTTTGTATTTCTCTTCTTTGTATTTCTCTTCTTTGACTTCTTTTTCAAATTCTTTTTTGATTTCTTTTTACCACCAGGTGTATTAAAACCAAAATCTAGTTGTGGTAATGGAGTACTTGGACTGGTTGGTGTAGTTTCAGATGGACTTGCGATATTCATCGAAGACATTGGGATTGTAGAAGTTGACGGAGAACTATAATTAAAAGAAGGATTAGGATTAAACGCAAATATATTATTATTCAGTGCACTACTATAATCAATATCACTTCTTCTTCTTTTAGAACTTCTTGCCTTCTCTTTATTTTGTCTGGACGTATACCGTTGGTATTCATCATCAATCATTTTTTGTATTTCTTTCTTTGATTTTACTTGAAAATCACTTCCTATTATTTTTAATTTTGTATCTGGATTACATAATGTCATTTCTGGGATAAGTTCTCCAATATGACCTAACGATCTTGTATCACTTATATAACCATCTAATTTTACCAACTCATTATTTATATTTACAACAAGTGATTCATTAGTACAAATAGAACGAGCGAAATTTTGATCTTGCGAAAACATCGGATCTCTCAGACCTTGATTTTGTCCTTTTCTATATCCATAACGACGTTCTAATATTTTTATTATATCTTCATTTGTTATTCTATTTGCAACATACTCTAATGTATTTGCATGATCTATTTTAAATAAATATATTGGAGATGTTACCTCATATTGATGTTTTATTCCATACTCTTCTACATGTTCAGGATAAAAACCAAAGAAATTCATATCTCCTAAATTCACACGCTTTATTCCTGTTTCTGGATCAGTGATTATTTCTTTACCAACCTCATTAATGGGAATATCTGCTCTATGTAATATTTTACCCGGTAAAATTTCTACTATTTGTATTCGTCCTTCTTCTGGATTATCTAACTCTACTAAATTTAAACCTAGTTCGTCAATTATATTAGTTGAATTTGTCCAAGTGTCCTCTGTCATTATACATAATAATGACAAATTATTCAAATATCTTATCCAAATTATGAATTAATGATAGTTTCCTTTTCACATTCGTAACATCTATCTTCTTTTTAAAATGGTCAGGATCTCTCAAAATATTTTTCAATAATTCTAAATCTTGTTCCAAATTACCTGTTAAACATATTACATCATTTTCAAAATAAGATTGAATATTTTTACATCCCCAATAAATAGGAGTTGTTCCACATAACAAAGGGTTTGTAATTTTCTCGCTAAAGTAATGGTTTGAATCTATATTTTCAATAGCAATATGAAAATCATAGCTTTCATATGGTTCTAAATTATCAAATGATCCTTTAATATAAGATGAATCCACCTTATACACATCACATCCTCGACCATAAATATCTATAGGTAGCCCTTGTTTTAAAATTTCACTTACTAGACCGTGTCTATATTTGTGTCCATATGTTTGATATTTCATACTTACCATAATCGACATTTTATTCATTTTAACCGGAATATGTTGTAATGGTGTAACATGCCACATATATCCATAATGTTCAACAAAAGGTTCCGGTAAATTTATTTTATCTCCAATAAAATATTTACCAATATTTTTAACCGCATAATTGACAAAATCATTTGTTAATCGCAAAAATATAATAGGTTCATACGCTAATCCTATTACATTCTTCTTTGGTATATGAGAAGGTATAACAGGCATTGCTGTATTCACAATAATTACGTGTGTGTAATCATCTCCTGTTGTAATTTCAATTTCTTTACCTTTTCCATATTGATTTAACATTTTAGTTTCACATAAACGTTCATATACTTCTTTACAGTTGTTAGAATCACAAAAACTCGAAAAGATTTTTATTTTATACATTACAATTATTAGTAAAAAACCTTTATATTTTATCTAATACAAATATAATTTATGTCTGAAGAAAGTCCATTAATAAGCGATAATTCTGAAATAAATGATATTCGTACTGGTCCTGAATTTAAAGGGATTACGTTATCAGGATATAAAAAAACAGAAGTGAAAAAACAATTAGTAGATTCCATTAAAGGAAAAAAAATAGAAGCTGCTTGCAATTGGTGTGCAGAATTAGTTTGTGCTGGTCATTATTTAGATGTATGGGAAATATTTTTAGCTTACACGGGAAAATATATACATTTAGGGAATCCAAAAATGGCTATCTATTTAGATAAACGTTATGAAATATTTAAACAGATTATGAATCAAGGACAATTCTTAAATGAATTACAACTTAGAAATCATCCTATTATTCGTCAGTTATTTGCCGAAGTTACTTGCACTATTTGTCTTTCTGAAAGAAAAAACAGTTTTGAAACAGTAAAGGTGAAAAAAGAGGAATTTGATATTACAATGATTTCAAGTAAATTAATTGCGCCTAATATTAATTATATTCAACCTATATTCAAAGAAGATGACCCTAAAGAATTTTTTATTGTAGCAAATGAATTTGCCTATAGTATTTCCGATAATAAAAAAAGCATGCTTATAGCTTGTTATTGGATTGAATGGAGTATTGAATTTGAAAATATTTGTAAAAAAAAGAAAAATAAGAGTGCTTGCGAATCAAGAACCTTTGTAAAAGTTGATCCAAAATTTAGAAATGATATTATTTGGATATTATGGGAGTGTATATTTCATTATGGACAAAGTAAAAGTGAATTCACTAAAAAAATTATTCAACATATATTTAATCTCTTTTGCATTCGTTATACAACCGCGTGTAGTAAGCGACGAAGATATTTATTATATTTTGCTGTATCTCTATTAACAGAAGAAGTTAGAACTGATATTGAACTTGTCAAAGACAAAAATGTTATTGGGGTGGTTGTAAATAAAATTAATTCAATTTACAAACAAATAAAAAAAAATGAGAAAAGTCCGAATACTGATTATCTTTTTGCAAACGTGGATAAAGAAAATGCGTTCGAACGTTCAATGAAACAGATGGAAATTATTAATTCAATAGATATGAGAACCTTAAAATAATTTCATTAAAACAAGCATGTTTTAATGTTTAAATATCATCATGTTCATCATCCCAATTATCCAACTCCTCGTGTTGTAAAGAAATTGATGCACGAACTGGTTGATTATCTCTTATTTGTTGTTCAAGGTGTCCTTCTTTTACGTCCCATTCATTTATCTTTATACGATTACTGTAATTCAACTCTCTATTTTTAATATGATAATAATTTCTTGACTTTGTATCCATAATAATTTCAAATTCAGTTACTAAGTCTTTCTTTGTTTCAATGATACTATCATATTCAGAAGATAAATTTGCAAATAATTTTCTCCAATTTTCCAATTTCTTTTTAGGGTTTTGATGTATCCAAATATTTTTACTCATCCAGGGTCCTAAAACATCCATCTGATAATCTAAATCATTATGTAATAAAGAGAACTTCTCTCTTAATACCTGTATTTTTTCTTTCATTTCATCCAATTTATAATATTTTGAAATAGATAATAACAATGAAATATATGTGGAAATAGTTATAGATATTACAGAAATATATGAATCTGGCATGTTAAATTGAATCCTGGTTGCTTGTAAGAATCCAGAAATTGTTGAAAAAAAGATAACAGAAGTTTGAATATTATTTACAATTCTATTTAAATCGTCATATTTTAAGTCTAATAATCTTTTGTTCTCTTTGCATTCTTTTAATACAACTAAAAAGTTTTTCTTTGTTGCTTTTAATTCGCTTCTAAATATTATATATTCAGTCTGTTCAAACCATTTTGAATTTCCAGTCATTACTAAATCATTATATACACTCGGTTCTTCTTGTGGTTCACTGGATGTTTTGGGAATTTCATCTACAGTAGCTTTATTTCCACTTAAGTCTACATTATTATTACTCACGTCTAATGAAATATTATTTTTTGGACTCATTGCTATAACTTTAATAAATATATTTATAATCCGTTTATATACAAATAAAATAATTCTATTTATTCGATGTAAAATACCGAATAAATAACTATTTTTGAATCATTTTTTATCAAGGTTCTCTTTTTGCTATTTTCAAAACTTTATTCAAATTAAAAAGATGAACCGAATGAACCGCCGAGTAATCCATTTGCTGCCATTGGTCCAGGATTAACCATTTCGTTTGTTCTATTCATTCCACCATGAATCATATTATCATAAGCTTCTGTTGGTCCAGTTTGGCGAGTAGTAGCAACTGGTGCAGGAGGGAAAGATCCTTGTTGAACATTTGCATTATCTAAATAATCTGCTTGACTGGGAGCATGATTTGATACAGGTTTTGATACCTTTACACCTTGTTTCATTCCTTCTTTTGTAGCATAGGTAGGTCCATTCCATAGTTCTAATATTCTATCAACTATAATATTAACCTTTAAACCTAATTTTGTTTGAATACTCAAAACAATGATTAAGAATGCTAAAATTACATTTGTAAGAGTTAAGTTCTCATATTTGAATCCACTGTAAGTAGGAATATATGTAATAAATCTATGAATAATAATAATACCAACAAACATCAAAGTCAATTGTACAAATATTTCAACTAAAACTTCTAAAGATGATTTTTCAGGGTCTGCTTCAGGTATAAAACGATGGATAGTTTTATTTAATATAATTATGGGAATAATACCCATTAAAGCATATTGTAATACATTCATCACTTCTGCTGTACTTTCTTCGCTCATTGAAAACACATGTGAAAAAAAGGTCTTTTGAGTTACTGAGGTTTCTTGTAATATTTCCATATCTATAGAGAACCTATAGAAAATATATAAAGACTATCTTAATAAATAAAATATATGGAACACGAAGAAATCCAATACTTAAACCTTATTCGCAAAATACTTGATAATGGTTCTGAAGAAAAGACAAGAAATGGTATTACTAAAGTTTTATTTGGAGAAACAATGCGTTTTTCATTAAGAGATGGAACTATTCCTATTTTGACTACTAAAAAAACTGCGTGGAAAACTTGTTTAAAAGAGTTGTTATGGTTTATTCGCGGTTCAACAAGTAATCATGAGTTAAAGGAGGAAAAAGTTAACATATGGAATCAAAATTCTTCAAGGGAGTTTTTAGATTCCAGAAACTTAGACTATGAAGAAGGTGACTTGGGACCTATTTATGGATTTCAGTGGCGCCATTTTAATGCTGACTATAAAGACTGTCATTCAAACTATGAAGATCAAGGTATTGACCAATTATACGAGGTAATTAATAACTTGAAAAACGAAGAAACAAGAACATCAAGAAGATTAATAGTTTCTGCATGGAATCCTTGTCAAATAGATAAGATGGCATTACCTCCTTGTCATTTATTATTTCAATTTCATGTAAAACAAAACAAATATCTTTCTTGTTCTCTATATCAACGAAGTGGAGATGTTGGATTAGGCGTACCATTTAACATAGCGTCTTATTCATTTTTAACACATATTATTGCTAAACATTGTGACCTAGTTGCAGATGAATTTATACATTTTATTGGTAATGCACATATATATGATGATCATATAGATGCGTTAACTGAACAAATTAAAAGAGAACCCAAACCTTTTCCTAAGATAAATATTAAAAATAAACACGATAATATTGAAGATTATACTGTAGATGATATTGAATGGGAAGAAAAATACGAACATCACGATACTATTTTTATGAAAATGTCAGCATAAAATATAAATAATACAATTATTGATATAAAAACTTACTATAATAATAATTATAAAATGAGTGCATCTAACGCCGCTGCCATTAGAAGAAGAGTTCATAATAATAATCAAAATTCTACACAAACCGCAACACCAACTAGTAATGATACTAGTAATGGAATTCCAAAAAACCAACGTGGATTAACAATTCAACAAGTAATAAGCGATTTCGATGGACGCATAAAAAATTTAGAAGAATCTGCAAAGACTGTTGTGCAAATCCCCGCTGAATCTTCCATTAATCCCGAACTTATTGATGAATATAATAGCCGATTTGAAATTATTGCAAATGAACTTGCAGATTTGAAGAATATTATTCTTAAGTTACAAACATTTACCATGGAGGTTAATAAATCTCTACATGACGATAGAATACATATGTTATCTGATATAGAACCACATAATGATATAAAGAATACTGTTACTTATGAATTGCCTTCTGTTATTGATAACGATAAACCATTTACTGATGATAGTAAGGTATCTACATTTCCTGTTGATAATGTCAACTCTGAATTTTTAGTAGAAAGTTCTAACGAAGAAAATGAAGAAGATTAAATCAGTTTTAAAAACATATAAATAATTAATATATTATTTATATATTATGGACAATTTACAAGATAAATTAAATAAATTGAAAACAGATTTTTATAAAGAAAATAAAAAAAATACATTCTTTAAAAACAAACAAAAATTACAATGTGCAGAAACTGTTGCTAACACGATTGATATAAATACATTATTGGATCATACGTTTATAATTAAAGATAATAAAATAATTGTGCAATATCCTATACTCAAAACATATGCCAATTATGAAAATTTCCAAATACTTATAAATAAAATATTTCACATAGTAAATAATTTAAAATTACAATACACCACATTTGAATTACATGTTAATATGGATACATATACAATTACTGCTCACGAAAGGTTTAAACAAATGTATAATATTTTTTTTGAGTTAGATAAAGCCAATAATGTTGTATTTTGCGATAAATTAACAAATGTAGTCATTTATAATAGTCCTTCTATTTTATCTACACTTGCATCATTTTTTACTAGTTTAATAAAAACCGATTTATCTGGTAAAGTAACCATATTAAATAGAAGAGATACAAATGATTCGTTTAAAAAATTGATAGAATAATAATGTATTTAAACAATACACATATAGTTATAAATATGAATATTGTTATTAATAATCTTTTAAAGGCTGAATTATTCAGTAATCTATTTCAACACATCAAATTATTTACAGATCATGTAAATATTACATTTAGTGGAGAAAAAATGTATTTACAAACTATGGATTCTTCGCGAGTTTCTATTTTTGAAATTAATTTACCAGCAGAATGGTTTGATATTTATAATATAAATACCAGTGAAACTATTGGTATTAATGCGGGTATATTATTCAAGGTGTTACATTCAAGAGATAAAGACCAAACTATAGATATTAAATTTGAAACTGGTTCTGACAAATTGCATATTAATTTTACAAGTGAAGGAAAAACTAGTTTTGACAAACATTTTGAAATTCCACTCATGGAATTGGATGTAGACCTTATGGACATACCTGTATTTGATAGCAATACAGATATAACTGTTCCATCCAGTTATTTTGCAGGTATAATATCTCAGCTACAAATATTTGGCGATAGTATTGAATTTAATTGTTCTGAAGATAAAGTCCAATTATCATCTCTTAGTCCAGAATCTGGAAAAATGATTGTAGATATTGACGTAGATGATTTAAATGCATACTCAATCACTGAAGATGATCCTGAAATGAAAATATCTTTTAGTTTAGCAAGACTTCATAATATTTGTATGTATCATAAAATGGCAAAAGAGATGGATATTATATTAACCAATAATTATCCAATGAAAGTTGTATATAATCTTGATTTAGAAAACGCAAATATGATATTTTATTTAGCCCCAAAAATAGAAGATGACTAATAAAACATTTAAATACACAATATTTATTATTTATATTGTGTATATGAATTTATTTGTGCAACTTTTACTGTTTATTATAGTTTTACTCATTTATATTCACATAGTTCATCAATATAAAAAAAGTGAAGAATTAGAAATATACGAATTAGATTACAAAGACAATCAATATTTACAAGAAGTATGTGATGTAAAACAGCCCTCTATTTTTTCATTCAAAAACATACAACCTGATTTTTATGAAGCTATTAATTCCGAAAAAATAGAAGATATGGAAAGTTTAGATGTCAAAGTAAAAGATATTCAAGATTATTGGAAATCTGATGAAAGTGTTGATTATGTATTACTTTCCCATAAAAGTTCTCAATCATTGATGAAAACTGACACAAAAGGTTATTATATAAGTGAAGATAACGAACAATTTATAGAAGACTGTGGTTATTATTCTATTTTTAATAATTGTGATTCTTTTTTAAAGCCACAAATGACCGTAATTACAAAATATGATATCATGTATGGTTCTAAAAAAGCATATACTCCATTCCGTTATCACAATAATTATAGACATTTTATTAGTGTTAATACTGGTAAAATACGTGTTAAAATGACTCCGTGGAAAAGCAGTAAATATTTATATCCTATTTCTGATTATGATAACTATGAGTTCAAATCACCTATCGATCCTTGGAATACACAACGTAAATTCTATTCAGAAATGAATAAAATGAAATTCTTAGAATTTGACTTATCTGAAGGTCAAATATTATATGTTCCTCCGTATTGGTGGTATACATATCAATATCAAGACGACAATACTATTTTAACCAACTTTACATACAATACACTAATGAACTGTGTTTCTAATATTAAAGACATGTCTATGTTTTATATTCAGCAAAGTAATACAAAAACAAAACCAGCCAAAACAATTGATTTACCAATACTCACAAAAGAAAACGAAGACAATTCAGAAAACCCTGTAGAAAACCTTTAAGGTTTTATCTTAATATTTATTTTACTTAAACTACTGATGTTCTTTAAGTAATATATTTAATTTATGTATTTAAAATATCATTTAACAATTCTTTAAGTATCCAAATACATTTATATTTTAGTTAAACTACTATCCTATTCTTTAAGTATTATTTTTAATTTATATATTTATAAAAAAACTTGTTTTGAAAAAAGTCGATCACACTTTTAAAAAATGGACAAAAATAAATGTCCAATTTTTGATTCTTGAATGAACTCTTTCATGAAAAAAACACAAAAAATGAGGTTGGTTTGATATGCTTTAAATGGAAAAAATATAATTTTCATTTTACTGCAACCTTTTAAAAAATACTTTATTTGGAAAAGGATTTAGGCGAGTTTTTAATTATCCATATAGGATAAAAATGGATAACAAAACTCGCCAAAATAAAGTCCATAAATATTTTTGTAAAATTTGTGACTATAAGTGCACTAAAAATAGTGATTTTCAAAAACATTGTCAAACCATAAAACATTTTCACAATTTGGATAATAGAAAACTCGCCGAAAATCGCCAATACCATACTCCAAGCGAATATGTATGTGAATGTGGTAAAAAATATAAATATCAGAGCGGTTTATGTAAACATAAACGATATTGCAGTTATATAAATCAGAATCGATATACAAATGATACCACCGATGAAGTAAATTCCATTGCACAGAAGGATTTTATTAGTATTTTAAAACAAAACCAAGAATTTAAGGAAATGATATTGGACCAAAATAAGACAATTATGGAATTATCAAAAAGGTCAAATATTACTAACAATACAACAAATAACAATCAAAAATTTAATTTAAATTTTTTTCTGAATACGACTTGTAAAGATGCAATGAATATGTCTGAATTTATTGAAAATATAAATATTGAATTTCACGATATCGAAAATATCGGAAAAAATGGGTATGTAGCAGGTATGACTGATATGATATTATCAAGAATTAAAGATATGGAAGTATCCAAACGACCACTGCATTGTACAGATTTAAAACGCGAAACTATGTATATTAAAGATAATGATGAATGGAGTAAAGATACACCAGATAATACACGTTTACGAAATATGATAACTATAGTAGCAAAGCAAAATGTAGGTGCACTTCCTTTATGGAGGGAGAAATACCCCGAATGTCAAGATTGGAATAATCCAAAATACGATTTTTGCATTGATATGATGCGAAATATATTAGGAGATATTGGGGATGAACAAACGCGTTTAGATAACAAAGTTATTAAAAATTTATCAAGACACATTTTAGTAGAAAAATAAAAATACTTATATATTATATAAATGGACAAATCGATTTATACAATTATTGTAGCTAGTATAGTAATGTTAATTTTAGATTCATTGTATTTGAGTTCTATTGGAACTATGTTTTCTAACTTAGTTGTAAATATTCAAAGAACTGCATTGATGATTAAACCAATAGGAGTAATATTATGTTATTTAGTATTGATTCTAGGATTTTATTATTTTATATTGAAAGATAAACGTTCACCAATGGATGCATTTTTATTAGGTGTCTTTGTATACGCTGTATATGAGTTGACAAATTATGCAACAATCAAAAAATGGCCTGTAAGTTTAGTATTATTGGATAGTGTATGGGGAGGAGTATTATTTGCATTAACCGCAATGATAACTTATAAATTAGTATAAATATATTTAATATATGATATTATATTAAATATGGATAAAAAACCTGTAAAAACTTCAAGAAATACAATAAAAACTTCAATTAAATCTTCAAACAAGACAAAATTATCAGAAAAATCCCAAAATATGGAATCAAAAGAAAAAATTAAAGAAAATAATATATTAGTAGGGGATTTAAATTATATAAAATTTAGTGAAAATGCGGAGTTACCTAATAAAAGCGATTTATTGGAATATTTTGATTTGAATGAAAAACCAATACATGTAATAAATAATGGTGGATATAATTTTGTATATATTCATAGTTCTAAAAATAGTAATAAAAAATATGCATACAGAATATCAAAATCTTACTATTTTAGAATTAATACAAATGCAAAAAGCACACATGTACATAATCAATTATTATTAGATAAAGGATTCTTGGATCAAGATGATAATATATATAATGGTATACTAAAATTAAAAAAAGAAATGGATGCAACAAAGGATAATTGGATTACTGCATCAGAGTATGGTTTGTCTCCTGAAATATATTATTATGGATTTCATAAAGAAAGAACCGATATTCCTGGAGAATATGATTTATACCATATAATTATAAGTGATGTATATGATATTGATATTTTTAAATATTATAATATAAAACAAGTAAAGGAATGGAGAACTCAAGGTAGAGAATCAGAAAATGATATAATTATTAATGAAAAATTAATAGAATTATTAATGAATATGAGTAAAAATATGTCAATGATTTGTTATGATATAAAGCCTAACAATTGTGTTATCAAATTTAAAAAGGATTCTAGATTAATAGAAGATGTGCGCTTAATAGATTGGGATGGAGATTGGTGCATTAATTATAAAGCATTAACTCGTGGAAATATAGATGACCAAATATATTTCGTGCCTTTTTTAATTAGTGTTATGTTTATGGCAAATCATTTTTTGAAATATTTTAATTGGAATATATTTTATAATTTTTTTGATACAGAATCTACTATTCCTGGACTTACATACGAAACGCATTATTACAAATCTATGAAAGAAGTATTTTGTAGTGAAACAAGCCCATATTCAGAAAAATACGAAACAATTGTAAAACATTATTTTAAAGATAAAAATTTTATTAAAAGTAACCAAAAGGATAAAATATTTGATGAAATGTTTTCTAATGCAAAAATTCAAAAAAAAAATGAGGAACCAATACACTAATACATTTATTATATAAATTTTCTAATTATATAATAATGAAGACACCTAAAAACAAAAAAAATTTAAAGAAAAAAGAAAGACAGAGTCGTTCCAATAAACAAAAAGGCGGAACTACTTTAGAAGAATTTAAACAAATATACGAAGGTAAGGATTCACTAACTATTGATAACGCTCTACTTTCTTCTACTGAAGTAGCACCAGCAGACGAAACTGATTATCAAAAGGTATTGTATCTTGTAGAAGAAAAGAATGCTTATGTAAATACAAAAGATGATCGATATAATACACCTCTTATTTTTGCAGCTGCGGAAACTGAAGACATAACCGACGAAGAAGGTAATATTCGTACTGGTTTTATTGATTTCCCAGAATATAAAATAATCTCACTATTAATAAAAAATGGTGCTGATGTTAGTGTAGTTAATGATGATAACCATACAGCATTAAGTATGACAGATAATAAAGAAATACAAAAATTATTAATTTATGAATTAATGAAACAAAACAATAGGTATTATAAATTCCCTTATAGAATTATTGAAGAGCTATTCCCTTTTCTGGCAATAAAGGTTGGAATAAATGATGACAATAATACGGCAGAGATTAAAAGAGCAAAATTAATAAATCTAATGACAAAGATAGAAGAAGCAAAGATAAAGATAGATGAAGGAATAAAGACTGCACAAGATCGTAAAAACCTTTTAGATATTCATAAAGGGGTGAATAAAACTAG
>MDTG01176280.1_pt1 | contig 12421 bp, 15 predicted proteins | sample 811421 | NCBI WGS metagenome assembly MDTG01 (sample SAMN05326645, study PRJNA326480) | marine metagenome | isolation source: seawater | place: Pacific Ocean: South East | collected 2011
GTGGGCGGTAGCGTCTTAGTTGCGGATTTATCCCTATTTTTAAATCCAATTCAAAAGGATGGAGTACAACTATATCAAGGCCTTACATTTGATTTTTGTCATTACTTGGTTTGCAGGACTGTTTTACATCCCGCGCCTGTTTATTTATCATATTGAAGCCACGCAAAAAGAGAGTCATCAAGCAGCTGTACTTGTGCCACAACTCAAGTTGATGTCGCGTCGTTTATGGACCATTATTTGTTGGCCCTCTGCCATCCTTGCCACGGGCTTTGCCATTTGGCTTTTGGTGCTCAACCCCGGTCTACTCCTTGTGCAGTGGATGCTTATCAAGCTCGGATTTGCGGGATTGCTATTGGTCTATCACCTCATCACTCATCAGATGTATCGCGCACTCCAACGAGATCAGATTCGGTATACTTCCAACTTTATGCGTCTGTGGAATGAAGGGGCAACCATTTTGTTGTTTGCCATTGTTTTCTTGGCGATTCTTAAAACGAGTTTTGACTGGGTATATGGACTTGTTGGACTACTCACTTTGGGAATCCTTTTGATGCTTGGTATCCGATTTTACAAGCGGATGCGAAATCAAGATTGATATGCGACCAAAATTGTCCTTACGCGCACGTATTTTCATAGCAATGATCTCTTTGGCGCTCATCTCATCCATTCTCATTGCGGGGGTGACCATCTATCAATACCGAGAGCAATCCAATCAGTATCACGAACAACGACTTCAGCGTAAAGAAGCCCAGTTGCAAACCAGAATTGAGTACATTCTAAGCCAGTCGCCTTTTCCCAACCGAGGGGAATTCTTGGATTCTATTTTTGGGGAAGTGGTGTTTCAAATTGCAGATGAACAAAATGTCAACTTTCGCATCTACAATACCAAGGGAATGCTGATCACCAACACCCAACTTCCTTCCAAAGATAGAAATCAATTGATCAAAGAATCAACACTCGACTTACTTCATCAAAACCCAACCTCAAACTATGTTGAAATCTCTGAAGATGGGCAAAGTCAAAACCGTTCATCTTATTCCTTTATCAGTAATGAAAATGGTGTAGCCATTGGTATACTCAACTTGTCCTATGTAGATGATGATTCGCTTAGAGCAATGGAGTTACAAAACTTCCTCTCTCGTTTGATGCAGGTATATTTGTTTATTCTCGGCGTGGCGATTATACTTGCCTATGTGGTGTCTCGTTTTATCACCAAATCTTTAGAGGAAATCAGCGATAAAATTACTCAAACGGCTTTAGGTACGGTCAATCAAAAAATTGATCTTAACCCCCCAGGAAAAGAACTCTCCAAATTGGTAAATGCTTATAATGACATGGTCGATCAACTTGCTGAAAGTGCGGTGCGCCTTGCCAAGAGCGAACGCGAACAAGCATGGCGCGAAATGGCCAAACAAGTGGCGCATGAAATCAAAAACCCATTGACGCCAATGCGTTTGAGTGTGCAGAGTTTTGAGCAGCAGTTTGACCCCACTTCACCCTCTGCATCCACAAAAATTGAAGAGTTTTCCTCCACACTGATACATCAAATCGATACCCTAAGTACCATTGCCTCTGCCTTTTCCAATTTTGCAGAAATGCCAGTAGAAGAGTCCGAATTATTGGACGTAGTCAAAATCACTCGGCTTGGCATGGATATTTTTACTGAGAAATACATCGTTTTTGAAGCACCAAGTGAACCCTTGTTTGCGCGTCTCGACAAAACCCAACTCATTCGTATCCTTACTAACCTTGTCAAAAATGCAATTCAGGCCTGTGATGAAATCCCCGAACCATCTGTTGTTGTGCGTGTGCAAAAGAAAAAGAAAAAAGTTTGCATTAGCGTGATCGACAATGGTCAAGGCATTACACAAGAGCATATCGACAAAATTTTTGAACCCAAATTCACCACTAAAACCAGTGGAATGGGTCTGGGATTGGCCATGGTTAAAAATATTGTACAGACTTATGACGGACAAATCGAGGTGGAGTCTAGCACGCCTAATGGAACAAGCTTTAGCGTTTGGTTGCCCTTGGTAAATTCTACAGTATGAAATACAAAACATTGAAAGTAAACATTCAAAAGCGGTTGGGTTGGATTACAATCAACCGACGGAAAAAATTGAACGCCCTCAATCGGGAAACCCTTGCCGAACTGCAACACGCTTTGGCGATTTTGGAAGAAGACGATAATGTCCGCTTGCTCGTGATTCGTGGATCAGGGGATATTGCTTTTGTGGCGGGTGCTGACATTCAGGAGCTTGCTGAACTTTCAGCTGAAGAGGGAGCAGCCCTTGCACATAAAGGGAATCAACAGGTATTTGACTATATTGAACACTACAACAAGCCCGTGATTGCAGCAGTGAATGGCTATGCTTTGGGCGGTGGATTGGAATTGGCGATGGCTTGTCATTTACGAGTTTTTGCTGATACGGCCAAGGTGGGCATGCCTGAAACGAGTCTGGGATTGATTCCTGGCTATGGGGGCACCCAACGCTTGCCACAGCTCGTTGGCCGTGGCCGCGCGATGGAACTTCTTTTGACGGGAGACATGATCGATGCCCAACGTGCTCATGAGATTGGACTTGCAAATGCCGTTTGTTCACCAAATGAACTTGAAACTAAGGTTCGGGAACTCGCAGCTGCCATTCTAAAAAACGCACCTGAAGCACAACAGCAACTTTTGGCAGCGGTTCGCGGCGGCTATGACCCACAGACCGATGGCTATGCAGTAGAAACAGAGGGGTTTGGCGCCTGTTTTGAAACCGACAATTTTAAGCAAGGCACAAAGGCCTTTTTACAGAAAAGAAAACCTAAATTTTAATCCTCGATACCCCCGACAATAATTTGCTCCACCCGAGCCGCCAATTCATTTGCTTTTTGCTCTTTGACAGGAATAGGTTCATGTACGGTAAACCGCATCGTGACACCGGGCATAATTGGGAAATTTCCCCATTTCATCAACTTCCAAGAGTGGCTGATGCTCAAAGGAAGTACTACGGCTTCGGGCATATTTTCAAATAGAGTTATAAGACCCCCCAAACGAAATCGCCGAGGTGTTGCTGAGCCAGATCGTGTGCCCTCTGGGAAAATGATGGTGCTGTGTTTGTAACTACTGAGTTTATTGGCATAGTCTTCTATAGCAACAAGAGCATCTTTAGCTTTATCACGATCAATCAACAATGACCCGCCGTGACGGAGATTAAAAGAAATTGAGGGAATCCCACGACCGAGTTCTATTTTGCTGATAAACTTGGGGTGCAGGCGTCGTAAATACCAAATCAGCGGTGGGATTTCGTATAAACTTTGGTGATTACACACAATGATATGTGGTTGGCTGTTTTTGAGTTTATGTGGATTATTAAAGCGAACCCGTGTTCCTATCAGACCCATACACCCTATTAGAATTGCGTTGAGAATATCTACACTTCGTTTGTGGGCAGTATAGCCAAAGCCATAGTGACAAACCCATTGTATTGCGTGAAACACAACCAGTGTTGAGAAAAAAGCCAAGTAATGGATAACCGTTAACGGAAAAGCCAGCGCTTTGCGCATTGGAACTTTAGCAATGGGTGTTATAGGCCTCGATGAGGTTTTCGGAAATGAGTTCAGCTGGACGTCCCTCAATGTGATGCCTTTCTAGCATATGTACTAACTCTCCGTCTTTAAATAAGGCAATACATGGTGAAGACGGAGGAAATGGTACCATTTGCTGACGAGCAGCGTCTGTAGCTTCTCTATCAACTCCAGCAAAAACGGTTGTAAGTTGATCGGGATTTTTTTCATTAGCAAGAGACATACGCACACCCGGACGTGCATTGGCAGCAGCACAACCACAAACCGAATTAACAACCAATAGAGTCGTTCCTTCTTTGGCAAGGGCAGTATCTACCGCTGAAGCATCGGTAAGCTCATCAAAACCAACGGATGTGAGCTCGTTTCTCATTGGTTGAACCAGTTCAGCTGGATACATAGCAAATAGTTTTAGGTCACAAATATAAGCAGAAAATAAGTTAGTCTAGTCAGAAAAGATACACTGAAAATTATGACAGACGACTGCAAAATCTTCTGTAATCTCACTTTCATCACAGCCCATTTCATGTGCATAATATCTGCGATGTACTCGCTTCCATTCGGCTAATGATCTATCTCCTTCCCCTTCAATGTATGCAAAATCCGCATCGACTTGACCAAAAGGAACTATAAAAACAGCCGTGGTTTGAATCACCGCTTTGGGCTCTCCGTCCCAGTTGGTCACTACAAAATACTCTCCGATACGGGGGAGTGATTGCTTGTGTTTTTCAAACCACCATTGCGAAGGAGCGGTGGCTTGTTTGATACCTGCAACTACTAGTGCTGCACAAGTGTCAGCATCATGCCGATTGTTACAAAAATAAAATGTAATCGGGCAAGGGCGGTTGGCTATTCCTTGGGATTTCACAAACCGCTTCCAAAAGGCATCAATAGCGGATGTTGTTTTCATAACTTTCTGTAATCGAGAAGGCACCTGCAGAGAAGGTTCGCGCGAGTCCACTCACCTTTACTCGCTCGCCTTGGTCTTCACACCAAAGCTCACCTCCGCGGGCAGAGCATTGGTGAGCATGAAGAGTGGATTTGCTGAGCCGTTTGGCCCAGTACGGCACGAGGGTACAATGTGCAGAGCCCGTGACGGGATCTTCCAATATTGTGGCTTGGGGCGTAAAAAAGCGAGAGACAAAATCGTGTTTGTTTCCAGGAGCGGTCACAATCACCCCGCCGGGGCCTAGGTTGATTTGATCAAAAACTGGCCGGTCGATGTGTAGGGATTCGATTTCGGCTTGGGTGTCATACACCAACAAATAGTCACGGGCTTTGATGACGTATTGGGGAGGTATGGACAGGGCTTGGGCGATGACTTCAGGCAACTCGCTCACTGCTCCTGGTCGAGCGGGCAGATCGAGCTGATAACGTCCTTGCTGAACCTTGACATAGAGTGACCCACTTTGGGTGGTAAAATGAATGGGCTGGGCGGTATAGTTCAGATGTTTGAAAAGGCAATGGGCGGTGGCGAGGGTGGCATGTCCGCACAAATCGATTTCATGATCGGGAGTAAACCAACGTAGAGAAACACTCTTGCCTTGATCGATAAAAAAGGCTGTTTCAGCTACTGCATTTTGTTTTGCGATGGCCAGCATCAATTCGTCAGGGAGCCAAGCCGTTAGGGGGACCACACAGGCCGAATTACCCCCAAAGGGGTGGTCACTAAATGCATTGATTTGGTAAATCGGATATTGCATTATGGAAAGGTACAAATTTTATTGCCTTGTCCTGATTACCTTTTCTTTATTGCTAGTCTACAATCCGACCAGGATTTAGAACATTTTTGGGGTCAAAGAGTTGTTTGAGTCCTTTCATGATATGGATTTCGTCATGGGTACGAGAAAGATGCAGATAGGGTTTTTTATCGAGCCCGATTCCGTGTTCTGCCGAAATTGAGCCCTTCACCGCCTTTAAGGGTTGGTAGACGATTTCATTTATTTGACGGGTGAGTTTAGGTTTATCGTTTTGTTTGCCAACAATAAGGTGAATATTGCCGTCTGCTACATGGCCAAAGGGATAAACACTCAACACCCCGTCTAGGGATTGGAGTTTTTGAAATATGTTGTTAATAATAGTTCCAATTTGATCTATGGGAATACTGATATCAAAGTGTTGGTTGTGAGGGGCATGGGCTTCGAGTGTAGCCACATCTTCCCTGATTTTCCAGCATTCCTCTTGCGCTGCTGCAGTATCGAAAAAGCTTGCATCGTCAATCCAGTTTTGATCAAATCCATGGGCACAGGCATCTTGGAGGTCTTGCACATCTCGATTACTGTTTTTACCAAGGACCTCGACAAAAATGACATAGTTTTTAACTGTTTGTAAAGGTGATTGGTAGTGTGTGTCTTCTGAGGTCATGGTGCGGAAGGTATTCTCCCATAGGAGTTCAAACCCCGTGAGGCGGGAACCTAGGGTTTGGTCAAAATAGCGAAAGGTTTGTAACAGCTTGTTGTAGTCGTTTGTTGTGAGTATGGCGGAGTGTCGGGTTTGTGGTTTTTCAATAAGTCGAAATACGGCTTTAGTCACAATGCCAAGGATTCCTTCGGATCCGATAAAGAGTTGTTTGAGGTCAATTCCAGAATTGTCTTTACGTAAGGTTTTGAGATTTTCAATTACAGTTCCGTTGGGGAGTACAACTTCTAGTCCTAAGACCCAGTTTCGGGTCATACCATATCTAAAAACACGAAGACCCCCTGCATTGGTAGAGATTACTCCACCGACTTGTGCAGAGCCCCTTGCGCCAAAGCTTAGTGGTAGAAAAAGGTCATGTTTTTCAGCCGCTTCAAGGACATTTTCGAGTATGGCACCTGCCTCTGCAGTAACAGTTCGGTTTTTGGAGTCAACGGCACCCACTTGATTCATTTTTTCAATGGATACCACTAGCTGATCGGGGTGGGTTTGGGTGCCACCAACAAGGTTGGTAAGGCCACCATGCACCACGATTTCTTGCTTATGACTATGACACCATTCCATTATGGTAGAAACGTCATGGGTGGTTTTTGGAAAGCAAATGCCTTTGCATATTAGTGGTTCGTCTGTTTTCCAAATGTGTGAAAAGCGGCTTTTTGCCTGCTCTGCATTCAAACTCCCTGGTATTTTGGCAAGGAGTTCGTCGATATTTGGGCGGTTCATAGTGGGTATTTATAAAACTAATATACACAAACCGACAAAGAATAATGCAGATTTATATGGGAATCAACCAGCCAAAGCTGATTGAAACATAGCCAGAAGATGACAGGTCTTCGTCTTCAAAAATATTGTTGGGGAAGTTGATTGTATAGCTTAAGGTGACATCCAGCGTTTTGTTATCGAGGGCTAGTGGCAGTAAGAGCTGGCTATTAATTCTATCAAATATGGTCGATTCTGAATATCGAAAAAAGGATACTTGTTCGATGATATTTTGCTGGCTGAAAAGCATATAAAGATTGGGTTCAAAAGTTAGTTCAAAAGTACCAATTTGCGCAAGATTCATTTCATAGTTGATAGAGGTAGAGAGATAGTAGCTTGGGTCTGCATCAAATAGATAACCTCCTGCAACATTGAGTTGTAAGGGCTTAAGCTTATAGCTTAAACTTGACGATAGACGATGGGTATTGAGTTCCTCACTGTCTTCGCCGAGAAATAAGTGGGTATAGCTCGCACTCACCGACCATTTTTTTTTGGTTCCAAGGGACCAAAATTGTCCAGCCCCCAGGGCAAACAAATCCCATGCAGGGTCAAGCTCACTGTAAAAAGACCCACCAGCAAACAGATAGGTGCCACCACTGGTTAGATAAGTTAAACTCGGAGCAAGACCAAACTGGTCAATATTAAAGTCCCGTCCAGAAAAATAGGCTTGCTCGTCATAGCTGATGGAGGCGTATAAAAACCCGACCTTGAGGTCGCTATATGCCTGAAGTACAGCAAGGGTGTCAACAATAAAAAGTTCATCGAGGAGTTCATCGATTTCTAAAGGTTCTTCGGGTTCTGAGTTTTGTGCAAGGGATAGTGAAGAACAACAGAAAAGAATAACAAAAAAAGAAAAGTGTCGCATTATTAAATATAAAAAAACACCTAAGACTTAGGTGTTTTTTTGCGCGAAAAAAAAGAATTTAGTTTTTGCGGTTTTTCATTTTCTTTTTCTTGATTCGTTTTTTTACTTGCTCCTTTTTTTGATTTATTTGGTCTTTTTTCTCTTTAAGATTTTTTCTACGATTTTTAAGTTTTTGCTTTTGTTCATCTGTCAGTGACTCTCGGAAAGAATCTTTCAGGCCTTGGACATTAGATTTATGGGTATCCAATAGATCGAGCTGGGCTTGGGTAAAAGTAGCTCGTAGGGCATCACGCCTCTCTTTTCGATTCAGGTCCATGTCGGCAAGTATTGCCAATTGTTCATCAGACATGGAGTTTTTAAAAGCCTCACGTTGACTTTTGACTAAATCATTTTGTTCTTTAAGTAAAGCAAGTTGTTCAGGGTTTAGAATTCTTTCTATGCCTTTTTTGCCTTTTCTTTGTGCTTGTTGGGCATCATTGACATCTTGTGCAGAGACTATTCCACTGAATATAAATGCAATAATGAGGAATATGGGTTGTAAGGACTTCATATTATTTTAATTTTTGATTATATCATTTAGACCGTTGATTGGTCAAAAAGTTTTAGTCGATATCATTTAACACGTAATTTTCTTCGTACCAATCTGCAAAATCATCATCTTCAATAACCAATGAGTCTATCAGTAGGGTATCAAAGGCGTTGAGTTGTTCATTACTTTGGCGCAAAAACCAAGTAGTTGCCAAAGCAAAAACAAAAACTGCAGCCAATTGTAACACCCAGGGTTTGACTCGAAATACAGGAGTAGTTGTGCTTTTCTCACTTCGGATTGCGTCGAGGATTTGAACTTTGGATGTTGAAAAATAGTTTTCAGGAACAGTAAAGCCAAGTTTATGATGAGATTTTATTTTTCGACTCATGATAGAATAATTTGATTTGACAAGATTTCTTTTGCTTTATAAAATAGGGTTTTAACAGAATTTTCATTTCGATTGGTAATTTGGGCGATTTCGGAAAACTTGAGTTCGTCATAATACTTCATACAAAACACCTCTCGTTGATTGTCATCAAGTTCTGCGATAATTTGCTGGAGTGACTGATCGGCTGCATTGGAGTCAAAATAAGGATCAGCATATAGATTTTCCAATCGATGCGCTATGACTTCTTCCCTAAGTGTAACTCTTTTTTTATTGGACTCCAAAAAGCGCATAGCTTCGTTGTATGCTATTCTATAACACCAAGTTTTAACCGCACTTTTAAAGGCAAATTTGTTAAGCCCTTTAAAGATACGTACATAGGTGAGTTGGAGTACATCATCGGTGTCTTCGTGTACCAAAACCCATTTTCGAATGGCCCAGTACAGTTGTTCGTGGTAATGTTCCACAATTATCTGTAACCCAGCATTGATATCATTTTTGCGAAGGCAATTAGTGATATGTTTTTCTACGTTTTTCAGCAGTGCAGAATTTACTTAATTTGACCCCCAAAGTTGTAAAAAGTTTTGTGAAGATTCTAAAAAGAATTTGAATGAGCATTTAAAAATGCGTTATTTTGCTATGATTCCAATTAAATGAACCACCGAAATAACGCTATCAATTCTTATGAACAACAAGCTCTTAGTCCACAAGAGGTTTTTGAGCGACTGAAAGCAGGTAATATTCGCTATGTCAAGGGGACTTCCTTGATAGCAGACGCTTCCGCTCTTCGTAGTCAAACTGTTGATGGACAATATCCACAGGCGGCAGTATTGTCGTGTATCGATTCTCGTGTTCCTGTTGAAATGATTTTCGATCAGCATATTGGTGATATTTTTGTGGCTAGGGTAGCTGGCAATTTTGAAAACTCTGATATTTTAGGCAGTATGGAATATGCTTGTGCCGTGGCGGGTAGCAAGCTTATTGTTGTGTTAGGTCATGCTGGTTGCGGAGCTGTTAAGGCGGCTTGTGACGGGACTGAAATGGGTCATATTACGGGCTTATTAGCATCGATTAGGCCTGCAGTGGAAAAGGTGCAAGCTACTATGCAAACCAAACCAACAAGCCAAAATCCAGACTTTGTTAATGCAACGATAGAAGAGAATGTGCGACTTACGGTGAGTCGGATTTTGGAGAAAAGCATTATACTTAGTGATCTACATTCAGCAGGAACAATTGATGTGATCGGAGGGATTTATCAGCTTGACTCTGGAGAGGTCACTTGGCTAGACTAGTTTTCTAGGGGGACGCTGTAAGCAAACAAAGTTTTACCGTAGACATCATGAAAAGAAAATCCCATACTTTGATTTTCCCAATCCACGTCTAAGACTCCGTAATTATTGATACCGATGGCCTGTCCGATTCGATAGGGATTGCTTTCAGATAGATTGATAGTCAAGGCCTCTGTCATACCGCTTGCGGTAGCATCATACACCATGGTGTAACCTAAATCTTTTTGGGAAAGTTCTGACATATGTCTATCTCCAGAGAGTATGACTGGGTTTTTGACAGTATAGGTCTTGAGTAAACTGATTAAACGCTTGTATTCATTTGGGTAGTTTTGCCATTTTTCAAAGCGATGGTCCGGGGATAAAACTTGTATGCCCGAAGCGATAATATGTAAATCGGCTGTGGAGCTTTTGAGGAGGTTTTCCAGCCAGTTCCATTGGAGTTCACCTAGGATGGTTCCTTCATAGTCTGGGGGATAAGGGTCATTGTATGGTTTTGATGCATATTCCGATTTGAAATATCGGTTATCTAGCAGGATAAGTTTAATTTTTGGGCTGAGTTCATAAGATTGATAAGCGCCACTTCGTTTATAGGCTTGGTTGTCTTTTGAAACATTTAAAAAATTAAATAAATCGGCTCGACTGCGGTCCTTATGCTTGTAGTCACGCCCAGCGTTGTTAAGGCCATAATCATGGTCGTCCCAAATGCCATAAACTGCGGTAGACTGTAAGAGTTTCTGATAGCTGGATTTGGATTTGAGCTTCTTAAATCTTCTGCTTAAGTGTTTTGGTTTTCCGTCTTTTCCATAGACCATATCACCAAGCCAGATAAATGCATCTGGGTTTAGATTGGCAATGCTTGTCAGAACGATATCACTGTTGGGGTCATTGACCTTGTGGCAAGAGCCAAAAGCGATGGTTTGGCCAGAAACAAGTATAGAGGTACTAAAGCTTAGAAATATCAGAAAGATTCGTTTCATGGGAGGTCTTTTAGAAAGAATTTAAAGATAAAAAAAGCGTTGGAACCCAACGTTTTTTTTATATTAATGGTCATAAAAAACTATTAAAAATACATTTTTTTTGAATGATAATTGCATTTACAAATGAAATATAAATTTTATATTTAGTACTTAATAAAAAACAAAAAAATGAATAAACTATTTTTATTTTCAGTTGCACTTGCTTTTATGAGCTGTGCTATGCCAGCAGAAGATGCTGAAGTGAAAGGTGTAGGCTTTTTTAAACCAATGCCTGAAGAGACATTTATTACTGGTTCTGACGAAATCACAGAAATTTGGAATAAGTACATAGAAGCTCATAACAATGGAGATTTAGAAGCCATTAAGTCTATGAGTGCAGACTCCATTTTTATTCTTGGCCCTGATGGTACAGTAATTAGGACAAAAGAACAACAGGCGGGTCTTTTAGAGGGCTGGTTTACTGCCTCAAACCCAAAATGGGACACTTACTGGGCAATGCCTTATAAATCAGTACCTGGAGGTGCGGATTGGATTATTGCTGGGCATAGTGTTTCTGAGACTGTAGATGGAGAAGAATCTTTTACACGTCGCCAAATGATAGATGCCGAAATTAAAGATGGAAAGGTTTTTCGGTTTTTTGTGTATGAATCATTACCTGCTAAAGCAGATGCAGCCGAATGATCTATTTAATTTCTAAATTAAAGAGCACCCTCAGGGGTGTTTTTTTTTGACCTTGGTTAAGATTTATATAATGTTTTATAAATCATTCATTAAAATGATCTGTGTAAATTTCTATTATAAAAAACGCATTACTTTCTTATCCTAATGATTTTAAAACTAGGTTTTTTTAAAATCAATAATATCTCAAGCAAAATAATATTATATAAGATTTAGATTAAATTATTAAGTTTTTACAGATTAAAAAATCAGATTTTTACTTTATTAACAATTTTACATATAAAATATTTCATTGTTTTTAATAACATTGTTAATAACCCCGTAACTACCATACTCAAAATCCCTTTTTCTTCTACATAACTTTACAGTTATAGTAATTGAACCAGAAAAATAATTTGAGAAATCAAATAGATTCTAAACACAAGGTTACATTATTAAAATTGTTAAAACCGCATCACACGGTTTTGACTACAGGGATAACGACCCTCTTAAATTTCCTGGTTTCAGTTATATTTTTTTTACTTTTCTCTTTTACTTTATTTTCTCAAGATCAGACGTTTACAGTAACAGCTTCAGGGGGCAACTATTACATTGATGGCCAAGAAGCACCAGTCCTTCAAATTGAAAAAGGGAAAACATATCGATTCGATATTTCTGATAGCTCTTTAGGGTCTCATCCGATTCGTTTTGGGACACAACCGGAGGGCGGTACAGTATTTAATAATTATGTTTATAATGGAACATCTGGTCAAGCTGGGGCTTATGTTGATTTTAGTACTGAATCTGATTCTACTCTAACGGATTTATATTACTTCTGTCTAATTCACTCAGGCATGGGGAACTCAATCCAGTTCATTGAACCAGCCTCTATTGAAGTAACTTCATATAGTAATACTATAGATAATGATGAAAGCGAAACTGTTAATGCGGGTGATACAATTGAATACACTTTAA
>MDTG01433925.1_pt1 | contig 12421 bp, 2 predicted proteins | sample 811421 | NCBI WGS metagenome assembly MDTG01 (sample SAMN05326645, study PRJNA326480) | marine metagenome | isolation source: seawater | place: Pacific Ocean: South East | collected 2011
CGTCAAAGTCGATCGAAAGAAGAGAGAGACAACAACGAAGAGAAGATTTTGAAAAGAAGAGAGGAGGAGTTTTTTTTGTGGTTCTTTTTTTTTTGCGCGTATTTTTTTTGTCTTTTTTTTTGGCCATACCAAAGAGAAAAAGAAAAATTGCATTCTGTGTTTTAAGTATATTTATATGTTGCACAAAGTTACGTTTCTCTTCTCGCTCAACAGCCTCAAACCATGTAACTGACGCTGTATTCAAACCCCGCGCAGACTGTTTCGTCCCACTCGCGCTCAGAAAACGATCGCTTGAACTTTTCAAATTTTTCCTTTTGGTGAAGCTTCTTCTTCAACTCGGCGAACGCTTTTTGAGCACAGTCTTTAATCGGATCGACGTCGAAGGAACATTGGGCGGAGAGGATGGTGGCCTTTTTGAGCCATTGCGGTGGGTCGTCCTCCATGTTGGCGATGTTAGAGTGGAGCAAGGCGGAGAGGGCGAGGATGACCGCGTGACGTTGGATGAGCGATATTTGGTCTTGCGGCAAAGACGCGACCGAGGAAGCGGAGACCGAGGAAGTCATCGAAGAAGAGAAACGCTCCTTGAATTTCAATTCAGTTTGCGCCGTAAATGCTTCTCTCCGTTTGCCGGAAAGGAAAGCAAAGAGACTGTCTCGTGCCGCCTCGCGAACTTCCACCCGCGGGTCTTCCAGTAACTCGGTCGAAATGGCGTTTTGAAGTTTGTCGATTTGCGTCTCATCGAGGACAAACATGTGTCGAAACGCAAACGCAGAGGCGAAAAAGGCGACTTGCTTTCGCGTTTTCCATAAAGAAGATTCCATTGATGGTAAGAGCGCGGTGTCGATAATGTCCTGGAACAAAGTCGCCGTTTGCGAGCTGTTACCACCACTTTCAGTGAACAAGACCGAACGCAAAGCGATCAAACACGATTTCGCTTCATTGCCGAAATGCACGTCTGAGGTGGTTTCCGCGCAAAGCAAAGCGGATCGAATAAGCGTCGGCACGAGGTCGGAGATAGACATAATATCTCCCATGAGAATCAGAAGCTTCGTGGTCGTAAAAGTAGTTTCGAGAAACCGGCGTGCCTTCTTGACTTCCACAGAAGCTTCTTCTGCCGCCACGGCTGCTATGCCGGATGTAGACGCATCGTCTTGCCTTGCCATGTCGTCACCACCGACGACGATTTGAGTTTCTGAATCCACCCGAGATGCTAAGAAATCATTCACGAACATATCGAGTTCGGAACGAAGCTTCGCTTCATTCGCCGAAACTTGATCGTCCCCGAGGTTAAACCTGGCTGCATTTCTGTTCAACGAAATCAATTTCGCGGCAACGTGTGCGCCGGCATTTCTCACGCCTTGAGAATCGTGCACGAATGGCGAACTCGCGGCGTCGGCGTCGACGTCCTTCATCTCTTCAATCAACTTTATCTTACACTCAACGTGATCGCCGAGCGAATATCGAGCACTCTCCGAGACAAAGATGGCGATTGATTCCAACCGTCGCATTTGCGACAACATGGACACAGACGTTAACGGTAACCTTTTAATCATTCTCAGAAACATCGAGTTGAAGTGTTCCTCGTCGCTCCGTTCAGCAATAGAAAACGCTAAAGCGCGAAGCCACGTTTCGCGAGAAATATCCGACGTATTTCCCCGCGTTTTTCGAAGGAGTAAATCGGTTGCATTTTCGTCGCATAGGCGCACGGCAGCGGCGATCGCTTCGGCGCGAGCGGAAATGGCCGTGTTGTCTAACGCGGGAACGTCAGCAAACGATGCCGTCATCGTCGAATCGAAGTTTGTGTTCGGTTTTTTGCGTATGCCCGGCGATATAGAATCTCCCCCGCCGCTTTCTTCTCCCGATGCTTTCTTCTTTTTTGACGAAGAAGACAAAGATCGCGCGTCGTCGTCGTGCGATTTTAAGTCTTTGATGACATCATCTACCGTTTCGCGAAGTAAGTCTGGTCTTGCCTTGAAAAGCATTTCCCATAATCTCGAAAATACGGTGATAAAGACGCCCGGCGTCGTCGCTATACCTTCCATCGCTCGTGTGCACACTTTTGGAAATGGTCCAGCGAGTTCGTGGCCTACGCCATACAACGACTCTCCGGCTTGTGCGAGCAAAGCAGATCTCGATTGTTGCCCGCCCGCCCCGCGATCACCAATGTCGCGATTCGTGTCTTCGCCTCTCGCTGCCGCGAAGGAGTACAAGAGTTTCTCCGATAATTCTCGCATGTTTTCAAAATCCGTGTTCACCGCGTCCACAAGCATCTGATCGTCAAAATTCTTATACCGACTGACTAGAAGCAAACCACACGCGCTTGGAAGCCACGTCGGCCTTGAATTGCTGGTTAAACCTTCGAGGAAGATTCGTGTCGCGTTCCGGACAGATTTCTCTGAACAATCTGAAACGAGCGTAAACATGAAAAACGCAATCGCCATCGTTTGAAAGCTCCAATGTTTCGCTCGTTCGTCCGGCGGGTTAAAGATAAATTTGACTAAATCATTCATCAAAGGTGTTGGACCGTCGATAGAATAATTTAACAAATCCATGGAGCGTCGAGAAAATCGAGCCGCAAAGTTCACGAAGGTTTCCGAAACCGCTTGTTGCGAAATGACGGTGTCGTGAATGCACCGCGCCTGTAAAAGCGCATATGCAAATTTCAATAGCGATTCCGAGGAAGTTTGCGTCGTCGCGACGATGCTCGAATTCGTTTTCAAAACCTCGCACGCCGCTCGACATCGATCTTCGTTTTCTTCAGGGATCATGAGAGAATCCGCGGAACTCTCGACGACGCGCGGCGCTTCCTTCGGGTACCTCTCCAAGTCGGTTTCGATGGCATTCCTTGCTGCCGCGCGAGTGCTCACGTACGTGTTGTTGATTGCACATGAACGCAACGCGGCGAGTAAACGTACGCAACTGGACGTTTGTCTAGACGCAGCGCTACTGCAGTATTCGCCACTGGATTCTCTGAAATATACCGCCTGTGCACGTCGCCAGTGATGTTTAATGCGAGTGTATTCGTACACCAACCATCGCGGGTATAATTCTGGAATTCTGGCGCCGAGCATGATGTTCTTCTTTTTCCGTCCCGGGTGCGGCATTCGCAAACTCGTAGAATCTTCCGCCCAAGCTCGCATTGCGGCTTTAGCCGCGTGGTACGTGGAATTTGAAGGAGACAAAATCTCCTCGGCGACTCTCGCGACAATCGTCAACGTAACCGCATCGTCAGATTCATGGTTCTCGAGGGCTAAACTCAACGCTTCGGCGGCAGCGTGGCGCGTTTTTACGTCAAAAACCAACGAACCAGGCATTTCGCCATGAATGGCTAAGTCTGCTGACGCAGAATCCTCGTTAAAATCGGGTATTCTCGCGGTCAGACCCGTGGCGACTGCCCCGATTCTCGCCGCTAACGAACGCACGCGGTGTCGACGACAGTTGTAATCTTCCATATCGTTCACGGACGAAAACTGGCCAATGCTACCACTTTTGCTCACTTTTGCAATTTCAGTGAGCGATTTGCGTTTCTGCAAACTCGTCGGCGAGTTACCAGACAACGATGATGGCGTAAGTGTTGTTGTGGTGAGTCCAGCCGCGGTGGGCGGCGATGGGCTTCTTCTGCTTCGGTCGACGATGGTGACTTGATTCGTACTCTTTGGCGACATAGAGCGAGTGTCAATGATAGATGGATCGCTATAAGATTCGTTAATGTCCATGTTTTGAATCGCACTTGCCGTGCAGCCTTCGAACAACTCCTTCATTTCCGCCGAGGAATTTATTAAAAACTCTTCGATGATTTCGCGAAGCACTTCGTTCTTGATTCGATGATCTTCCTCGCTCGCCCAATTGAAAGGTTTTGGCAGACAAAGTTTCTTTCTCGCTTCAACATCGGGTGGACCGAATGAGGTGTCATTTCTGGTAACTTTCCATCTCAATGCGACCCAATCGGCGTACTGACGTTTACCTTTCTTGATGGCCTCGTCGTCTTGCGTAACCGATTGCTGCGCATCGAGTTGATCGATGACATTACCTAAAGCTAAACAGTACCGACACAACAAAGGACCCGCAATGTACAAAACCGGATTCGACCGAGCAGATTCTGCCAGCGCAAACAGCCTTCGACTCGATTGCACAACCTTGTCCTTTAAAGTCGCTAAAGATGTCGTGTGCGCGCGATCAAAGCCAAGCGATATGACGCCGACAATGTACGACAAACGGTTTATTCGGGTTTTGGAAAGTTCACCCGATCGTTTCGCATCCAATTGCGCCTCATTCAATTCCAGCGAAAGCATATCAAACATAGGGTCGAAAATTTCATTTGTAGTTTCTTTCGGCGACGCGATGAACACCGAAGAAACTAAAATGCCTAATTCTCGAGTCGCCGACGGTAAGGTATTTGTGAAAATGAACCGGGCAATCCTACGAATGGCAAGTTTACGCGAATCTTCCGGTAAGCGAATCAATAGCGTTCGAAACATGGGCGTAAACATGCAATTTGCATTCATGAGGAACGAGGCGGATTGCTCTGAGGAATCTCCGCCTGAACTGCTACCGTGGTTGTTTGAAGACACTTCCGGTTGTGCGTGTTCGAGCACGGAGAAAACTCTTTCTAAAACCTCCAACGTCCAATCAGACCAAACGATTGGTAATTGCTGCACGCAGTTCTCCTCCCCCGGATCGATCAAGTTTGACACGGACGAAAGCAAAATCGTGTAAAACTTCAATGCCGCGTTTGTTTTCGTGGCGTCGTTGACGTCAATACATGGAAGTGTCGCTTCCAATGCTGAGACGACAAACGCGCCCGTGGAATACCCTTCGAGTTCGTCCAACACTTCCATCTTATCGCCGCCATTCTCCTCAGTTGCCAAAAGTGCTTCAGCGTGTTCAGGTTGCACCAAAATTTCATTTGGATCGATGTTTACCAGCATTGATCGCGTCACCATTGCCAGCGCTTCAATCGCCGTGGGTATTTGGTGCGAAGAATCTTCCTGTTGAAGCGTGTTTTCGAATCTTTTCAAAGCGACGTAAATCGTGTGTTTGGGACAAATGTAACACAATTTCCCGATTGATTTTACGGCGACTTGTTTCATGTGGCTGTGTTTGGAAAAGATAGTGTTGGAACACAATTGATCGGCAATCAACGCCATTTTCGTCAACTCCTCGTCTTGTTTACTCGTAAATGGACCTAAACCAACGGTTTCTTCCGTCTCAGCGCGATACTTTGCCTTTTCCAAGTACGCAACGAAATGTTCAAGAAACCACGCTAAAGCGTCACTCCCGGGTGAATCTGGGTGATAACAATGCTCGAGAAACTCAAACAGTTTCTCTCGATTACCACTAATACTACTGATGTTGTTGTTATTACTCCCGTCGTCGTCTTTTACGGTCGATGTTTCCGATGTTGTCGTCGCTGTATAATTCAACGACCGAAACACCAAAAACTTGGCAATCGACCGCGCTCTGTGCGCGGTATCCAAAACTCTCGGCGCGATTTTCGTCGCCGGCGATCCGATCGATCGCACCGAACTTGTTATCACTTGTAGGTGTTGCGACTGTTTCGACCCATTATTTCTACTATGTCTTCCATCACCGCTCGATGATGAACTCAATTGAAAAGTCCACAGCGCGGCGGAGTAAATCTTCGCGTCCAAACTCTCTGGCCATAGAATCCGTCCGCTCACGTCGTGTTTAGCACACTGCGAAAACAACTGTAAAAATCCTGACTTCCAAAACACTGAACTTGGCAACGCGTCAAACAAACGATTCCAATCTCCGTTTTCTCCTTCAATCATCCGCTTATAAAACTTTACGTCCTCTTCGTTTCCTTTCTTATTCCGTAAATGTCTCGTCGGTAAAAAAGCCACCATGAACGCCAACGACGTGAAACACTCCTCGGACCAAATATTCTCCAAGTTCTTTCTGCTCGCTTCCCAAATCTCCTCGGAACTCCCTAACTTGAAGTATCTCCGACTGGCTCGCCCCAATGCTGAAATTGTCGATCGCCACTCAGCTAAAACCACCGGCCCGTAATACTCGTTCACTTCGCCTTGGGACACGTGATTGACTTTATCCATGATTAGTTTCCAATCAATCTCTAAAACTTCATCTAACTGGTCTTCAAACACTGTTAAAGTCGTTTTCGCTAAATTCGCCCATTTCGTTCGCGTTTTCAAATCGATTCTCATGTCGTTGTCCGCCAACGCTACCGCGAAACAGTGGTTGACCAGAGTGACAATCACCCGTACATCTTTCGTGGCACGGAAAGGTTTAGAGACGAGATGACTTCGCAGTAAACTCGTGATGTCAAAGACCAGCGACGCCGCGTTCTTGCCTTCTTCTTCCTCCTCTTCTTCTTCGGGAGACGACGGTCTCGTCGACAGTTTCTCCAAAGACGCGACCGAGTCTAAACTTTCGATTAACCGTTCAAACCGTTTCGGATCTTCGATGGAGATGGCTTTCGCCACGTCTTCCGGTAGGTACTCGTTCGCCACGTCTCGCCACGTGTGGCTCTGCCTCGTCATTTCTTCTGCGTCGGCGGCGGCGGCGGCGGCGTCTCGCGCGCTTCCTTTCTTTCGCGCGTCCGCTTCTTCTGCCTCTTTTTTGAAGCGCGCGTAGACACGATCGAGCGACGACGACGAATTATTGTGACGACGTGGATGACGACTCAGCATTGCTTCTTCTTCTTCTTCTTCTTTTTCAGACGACGAGCTCTTTTTTTTCTTCTTTGCCTTTTCTTTTTTCTCTCCTCCCTTTATTACACCGTCGCCCGAAGAAGACAAACGAAACGACGCAAAAAAAAGAGTATGTACCTTTCTCAAAGCCGCTTTTGTTTCGGGAAGAGGAGGACCCCGCAAAACAGCACGCCGCCTTTGTGTTCGCCAGTTTCGCCAGCGGTTGGGAAACTCGTCGGTGCGGCGAGAACAGAGCACGGCGCCTGGTCGAGAAAGATGGGCAGCGACGCGCATGCGACGACCCGCTCGCGCGCTTTTCGTTCGGGGGTGGAAAAGAAAAGAGTTTCGAGCGCGCGCGTATTTTTGTGGCAAAGGCGAGAGATATTTTTGTTTTTTTTTTGGATTTTTTGGGAGAAGAGAACGAAAAAAAAGGAAAGGAAGTGCTGCCAGCCCAGCGAGCCAGGCAATTTTGCGTAAAGAAACAAAGACTGGGCGCTTCCTTGTGCGCTTCTATTCTTGTATACCAAAATGCTACGTGCTACAGATCCGTAACAAAGCGCCATCTTTCTCCGCTCCGAGGTGTGATGCCAAAAGTGAAGCGCGGGAAAGGACGGAAGAAAACAACGCGATCGTTTCAGCGTCGTTGTCGTCGTCGTCGTCGAGATGGAGCGCGCCTTGGACGTAAAAATCGTACCCGACGTCATCCGCTACTGCTCCAAGCATTTTATGTTTCTCGTCGAGAACGAGCGCGGAGGCAAAACACACGAAAAATTGCAATAATTTTACGGAATAGGACTGACTTTTAGCCTCGTTATCAGTGCTAACCGAAGAAGATGATAAGGTAAACAGAGAAACACGTTTGAAAAGAAGACTCCATATTTTTGCGTCCTCGCCGAGTGTCTCCGATGACGAACTTACTTTCCTCGCACGTTCAGTTTCGATGAATGTTCGCACGTATTGAACGAGATTATCGTACTCTTCGTTATCTCGTCCATTCGATAACGAATCCGTTGGATCTGTAGTCAAACACCGGAGCGTCATCTTCACCATCGTTGAGAAGCACTCGACGTACCAGAAGCGCCGGACTATGGGATACCTCTCCGGGAAGAGGTCTTTCTCACTTTTCCAACCCTCATCGGACTTATTTGCGGCGCAAACCGACGCCACGAGGTAATCAGCTTCATCGCACAAGATTTTATACTCTTTGTTGATGCTCTCTTGCGGACGAGTCGAATACTGACGAAGAAGACTAATTTCCAAGTCGTGTTCCCTGTCGACGCAAGTCGTCGAGCAAAGGGAATGATCGATTAACGCATTCAAAACTATGCTTTGCTCGTAGGAATCATCCGTGGAATACCAAGACGAGAAAGAACCACCAGTTTCGATATCTTGCTCAGAAATAAGTGTACGCGAAACATCGAGATCTTTTCGAGATATGGCAAAGGCGCATCGCGCTGCGGCATAGCATCCAAACTGGCCTTTCCTCACCAACGCGCGCATGGCGTTCTTTAATTTGTTTGCCGCGATGTGTGACTTCGCTGCTGCTCCACCAGCGCCTCTCTGCTCTTCGAACGTGGCTAAAGCTCTGTAACATTCTAGACACAATTCGTGATCTTTTGGTAATCGTGACGTCGCCAAAGCACACGCGTCACGAGGCAAATTACCATCCAGCAAACACTGCACGGCTCTGCGAAGACCACCAATATTTCCATTACGTTGCATGGATAGAAAGCATAGCGCAGCTCGCTGGTACTCTTGCCTATCGATGAATCTGTTCGCTTGCTCGTTTTGACAGATGTCGAAGAGATCTTTGCCACCGCTTGAAAGTATAACGGCGAGCAAATCTGAATGTATGGGACCATCTGTTTCCTTGAACAACTCGTATGCAGCCCCATTCCAATCGTCAGAATACATCGCCATAGCCGCTCGCTTTTCAGCCGAGCGTAAAGATGGGAACTGAAACTCGGGATTTTTTTTTCTATGGTGTTGATCGTTTGCGACGACATTCTGAGTTTGTTTTCTCTCTTCTTCCTCTTTTCTCGATTTGATGCGCATGATTTCTAACATTTTCCTAGTCGATTCTGCTTTTTCGTACAGTGCGTTCCCTTCTGGTCCGTACGCGTAATGATCGTCTGACTTATCATCGTTTTGGCACTCGTCCTCAATTTGCGTCAAAAGCTCGAGAGCTTTGGATTCAGAAACTTCAGAGCCTTTAGCCGTGGATTCCCATGGCTCAGTCTTAAATAACGATTGCGCTTTGGACGCTTTGGGGGCCGTAGTCGTAGAAATGTGACTTGCGTATCCGGAATTTACGCGACTTTCGCGCTTCACTGGTGCCTTTTCAGCTATCGGCACTTCTCTGTCTGTCGTGCTGGTTTCTCCGCCGCCGTCGTGACCTTCGCCCTCTTCATCTCGGGCGACACGCCTTTGACTCTGGTGGCGAAATGGCAAAGGAGGTGGTTTTTCCTTTTCGTACATCGCACACTGGTGACCCATATCTGGTGAGCGTCTAAAATCGTTCACGTCGGCGACTCGGATGGTTTGGTCGTCGCCACCACTGAAAAAGATACCGCGCTCGCTCTCTGTTTTAGAGTGGGAAATGTAATTCCGCAGCGCCCGAACTCGGCCTCGATGTCCACGCAAGACTGCACGTAAAGATACTTCAGAACACGAATTCGCACCACCGATGGTATAGATACGCACGAGACCATCTGCATTGGCACAGGCGAGACATGTATCTTCTTTCCCATCTTTACACCACTCCAACCGGGTAACACTTTGCCGGGCTCTAGGCACGACGCATGAAATCTTACCAATAAATTCTGAAAGGGCAAGTTCTTTCGCGTGTGAACGCACGAATACGCACCCATCGCTCGATGATGTTGCTACAGCAACGCTAGAGTTTGACACGTACTTCCCGCCGTCATCGCATTTTATATCAGTGATATCCGTCGAATGTGACGTCGTATCCTCCCACCGAAATTTCAAAATGATATCTTTATTCTCAAAACAACTCAGATGGCCGTTTGAATAACCAACGATGAAGGAAGACGTGCGCCGTGAATATCCAAATCGCGTTATCGTGACATCTTTCGAGTTGAAAAAAGTCGTTCGTTCTCCTTCACATTCTTCTACTTCTCGGATCGCGCGTGAAATGTCGAAATATGGCTCGGGCGCGTCAGATTCGTCATCGAAGAATCCGGGAAGTCTTCGCCAATACCACAGCTCGCCACTTTCACTCAACGTAGCGATGACGTTGTCTTCACATTTTGTTTTATCGAGAGACGGAACGAGTTCTATTTGTGTCACGGGACCACGGTGCTTTTGAGGAAAAAAACGTACTTTTCTCTCATCTTTCGTCAATTTACCGTTTCCATCCTCTTTCTCCAATCGCATCATCCCAACTGTCCCATCATCCAAACCAACGACTACGCACCGCGTCATGTGTTTGCGATCGATGTAAAAGCAACACGATGTGACCTTTCGTTGCTTATCAGCTCTAAATGCAATTTCTGTTTTCAACGCTCCGTCGAACGTGGTAATGTCGTATGGCAGTTTTGATTGAGGCGCAACGTTTTCCATTTTTCGCAAAGTTCCGTCACCACACGCGAATATCGTCCAATCACCGGTTCCCGGCACCACGTGGTGATCTATGTCGTAAATAAATCCACCGAGCGTTGATATTTGATCCTTCAAACGATATTTATGCGCATCTCTGTTTTCCTCGACGTCGTAAAAGCAAATCGCCCTGTCTAATCCGTGCGTAACGACTCGAAAAGACGGGGAATCATCGCCATCTTTTGCAGTTTTGAACAGTTCCAAGGAGAATCCTAACTTTTTGTGTCCGCTAAATTCTGGCGTAGCACGCTCTGCTTTCAGTCCAACGATAGAAAACGACGCGCTAGATGAAGAGCCGTTACCATTATCTATAAACCTTTCAACGTCAAACTCGAGCTTCGTAATTTCGCCTTTAATCGAACACACCATTAGCGGAAGCGTGCGCTGCCGCCGAATGGATGCAAAATTCATCCAGCACGGTGAAGTTGAAGGTGTCGCACTAACCTTGTTATTGTTGTTATTGTTATTGTTGTTGCCGATGATGGTACTACTAGTACTAGTACTAGTACTACTGTTTTTTTTCAGCAACATCAAATTTTCATTCCTCTCTAAAGCCATATGAGTGCCGTCGCTCGACGACAACAGGCAAAAATACAAATCGCCGTTTCTATTTCCAACAGCTAAATACGTTTCCTTCGTCGCGTCCACGCACACCCATTCGAGCGAAGATACTGGTGATTTGCGAAATCGTTCGTCTTCTTCTAAACCAAAAATGCGCTCTCTACATCCTCCCGGTTTGTACGCGTGAACCGCGACGTCACCTGATTCGAATCCAACCGCCGTGACAAAGGTCGGGGTGTCCTCTGAAGATGACGATGACGAAGTGGACGACGTCGCGAAACAATATCCGTCCATGCTCGCTAAAGCGGTTATTCCTGACATGGACTCTGCGAATGCGTGCGTAAACTCAGGCTCTATGTTTATCGCGATGTTGTTATTATTATTGCTAGTACCGTCGCGAGTATGCTCTGCTAACCTCCACATGCACATCACCCCATCCCTATCGCCGGTAATAAAACTCCCTCGTTCTCGCTTTTCTCTTTCTACCACGCATACTTCTACACCTTTCCTGTGGCCACACCGGTTCTGTTGTTGTTTCTTCGCGCTGTAGCGCGAAGACGTAGAACTCTCCTCGGTACTCTTATTAACTTTGGTTGACGAAGAAGAACAAAGCGTCGATATCTTCCCCACGCACTTCTTCGCGCGGACGTCGTGCACGCGTATCGCGTCGTCCGACGACGTCGTCACCAACAAAAACACGTCTTTTTCTTCTTCCTCTTTCTCCTTTTCGTCGTCACCATCGCGGTCAAAATCGAACCAACTCTCCACGAACGTCGCGCTCGCCAACCGTTTCTGGTGCCCGGTGCTAATCTGTCCCAACATTGCGCTCGTTTCCGCATCGACCAGTGCGATGTTGTTCTTCGCGCAGTACGCGAGTACTCTCACTCCTTCGTCTTCTTCCGCGTCGTTTGCGTCCTCATCATCTTTCACTCGCCCGACGTACGCGCCTTTCACCACCCCAACGGTCGCGTGCGTGCTCGAGTACCAATTTGGCGACGGCAGCGACACGATTCCAGATTCGAAGTTGACGACGACGCCTTTCTTTTGTGTCTTTTCTTCCTTCTTCGCGTTTTGGGAAGCGAGAGGGAGGGAGGGGGACTCCTCCTCGTCGTCGTCGTCGTTCGCGTCCGATGAATCCTCGGTCGTCGGTCGTCCCATCTTGTTTTCTTCTTCTTCTTCTTCTTCTTCTTCTTCTTCTCTCTGTCGAATTTGGCCTTCTCCTCCTCCTCCTCTTCCTCCTCCTCGACGAGTAGAGTGCAGCTTTCGTTTTTATATGAACAAAACCATTTTAACAGTTAAAAAAGAGAGACCCAATTACCTACATGTTTCTTCTCTTCTTTTCTTTTGTATAGTTTAAGGTTTCATTTTTGGTAATTTTTTTGATGATGAGGACATCACAAAACCTCCTCTTTTTTCTTCTCTTTATCAAAAGCCGACACTCTTTGACATCACAAAAACACAAAAGAGGACGACATCATCATCATCATCATCACCATCGTCATCGGAAGACTTTATTATTACTCTCTGAAATAGATATATCGCTCCCCCAAAAAAGGGGAGAACGACGAGAA
>MDTG01156349.1_pt1 | contig 12419 bp, 13 predicted proteins | sample 811421 | NCBI WGS metagenome assembly MDTG01 (sample SAMN05326645, study PRJNA326480) | marine metagenome | isolation source: seawater | place: Pacific Ocean: South East | collected 2011
CGAGCCCGACCGCCGCGACGCTGCACGCGATCCATTAACACCGCGAGGATGTGTTCGAGATCCAGAAGGGCCTGCCCGATGCGGCGAAGCTCGACGAACTGCTTGCCATTCCGCTGGCGGACGGCACCAACTGGTCGGAGGACGAGATCCGCGAGGAGCTCGACAACAATTGCCAGGGCTTGCTCGGCTATGTCGTGCGCTGGATCGATGCCGGTGTCGGTTGCTCCAAGGTCCCCGACATCAACGATGTCGGCCTGATGGAAGACCGCGCAACGCTGCGCATTTCCAGCCAGCATATCGCCAACTGGTTGCTCCACGGCGTCATCAGCGAAGAACAGGTGATGGACAGCCTGCGCCGCATGGCCGCCAAGGTCGACGAGCAGAACGCGGGCGATCCCTTCCACCAGCCGCTGCTGGAGAACGAGGACGGCGCGGCATTCAGCGCGGCGAAGGACCTCATTTTCAAGGGCGTCGAACAGCCCAGCGGCTATACCGAACCGCTGCTGCACGCCTGGCGGCGCAAGAAGAAGGCGCAGGGCTGACCACAGCCAGTCGCGATCGAAGGAAAAGCCCCGCCGACCAGCGGGGCTTTTTCGTTGAGCCTCACCCTTCTGCGGTGAGTGCGCGCGCGAGGGTCACGAATTCGCCGACCGTCACCGTCTCGGCGCGGCGCTGCGGGTCGATGCCGATCGCCTCCAGCGCGGCAACTGCACCGGGCACGCCCTTTAGGCTTTGGCGCAGCATCTTGCGGCGCTGGCCGAAGGCGGCTTCGGTCAGCCGTTCGAGCAGCCGGGCGTCGACCCCTTCGGGCATCTCCGCGGGTTCGACATGGACGATTGCGCTCATCACCTTTGGGGGCGGGGTAAAGGCGCTGCGGTGGACCTTCATCGCCAGCTTCGCGCGGCTACGCCACTGCGCCAGCACCGCAAGCCGGCCATAGGCCGAGCCGCCGGGCTGTGCGACGATGCGCTGGGCGACTTCCTGCTGGAACATCAGCGTCAGGCTGGTCCACAGCGGCGGCCATGCATTCTCGCTGCCCTTCGCCCCGGCGAGCCAGCGCACGAACAGCGCGGTGCCGACATTATAAGGCAGGTTGGACAACACGGCGAAGGGTTCTCCGCCCATCAGCTCGGCATGATCGAGCTTGAGCGCATCGCCCTCGATTACGCGCAACTGGCCCGGGAAGGCGTCTTCCAGCTCGGCCAGCGCGGGCATGCAGCGGCGGTCCATCTCGATCGCGGTCACGCGGGCGCCGGCGCGCAGCAGGGCGCGCGTCAGCCCGCCGGGACCCGGACCGACCTCGAGCACCTGCTTCCCGGCAAGATCGCCGGGCACCGCGGCGATCCGGTCGAGCAATTGCTCGTCGAACAGGAAGTTCTGCCCCAGTGCCTTGGAAGCGCTGAGGCCGTGGCGGGCGATGACTTCGCGCAGGGGCGGCAGCTCAGCCATGCGCGGACCGGTTGGCGGCTATCTGTCCCGCCATGCGAATGGCGGCGATCATCGCGCCGGGATCGGCGAGCCCCTTGCCCGCGATATCGAAGGCGGTGCCATGGTCGGGGCTGGTGCGCACGATCGGCAGGCCAAGCGTGACATTGACCCCCTCGTCGAAATCGAGCGCCTTGAGCGGGACCAGTGCCTGGTCGTGATACATTGCCAGCGCGGCATCGTAGGTCTGCCGCGCGCGCGGTGTGAACAGCGCGTCGGCGGGATGCGGTCCGGTAATGTCGAACCCTTCGCCCCGGAGGGTCTTGATCGCCGGCGCGATGATTCGCGCTTCCTCGGTGCCGAACCGGCCGTCTTCGCCCGCATGCGGATTCAGCCCACATACCGCGAGCCGCGGCGCGGCGATGCCGAAATCGGTCGCCAGCGCGCGCGCCACGATCCGCGCACGTCGTTCGATCAGCTGCTGCGACAGCCGGCCGGAGACTTCGGACAGCGCGCAATGGACGGTCAGCGGCACGGCGCGCAGACTGGGCCCGGCGAGCATCATCACCGCCTGGTCGGCTTCCATTCCGCAGACTTCGGCGAAGAATTCGGTCTGGCCCGGATGCTCGAAGCCGACCGCCGCCAGCTGCGCCTTGGCAATCGGCGCGGTGACGATCGCTGACGCGGTACCCAGGAGCACGCAGCGCGTCGCCTCGGCCAGCGATTGCAGCGCCAGCGCGGCGCCCAATTCATCGGGCTGTCCGGGATACGCAGCGACATCTTCGCGGCCGAGCACCGGCAGCGCACGGCCGAACAGTCCCGGCACTTCGGCCGGATCGTCGATCAGGGCGATGTCGAGCGCGAGGCGGCGGCTGCGCGCCGCGGCTTCGAGCACGCCCTTGCCGCCGACCACGAAAAAGGGCGCGAGGCTCGCTTCGGAGCGCCGCGCCCAGCTTTCGACGATGATTTCCGGCCCGATCCCCGCCGGATCGCCAATCGATACGGCGAGGGGTGCCATGACGGGCGTCAGTTGTACTCGATGAAGGCGTCGTTGCGCAGGTCGCGCAGGTAGCGCTGGGCGCGTTTCTCGATGCGCTCGTCCTCGAGTTCGCCCATGATCTGGTTGAAGTCGGGGCCGGCGGCCACTTCGGGATCGTCGCGTCCGCACAGCATCAGCACGCGCACGCCTTCCTCGAACGAGCCGAACGGGGGCGTCGCCTGGCCGACCTGCAGTTGCAGCAGGATGTTCTGCAGCGCCTCGGGCAGCGACCGGACACGGATCTGGTCGTTGGTGACGACATTGGCGCCCAGACGGGCAGCCGCGCTCTCGGCATCGCCGCAACCGCGGATGTCGCGCACGCCTTCGGTGAAAGCCGCCACACGCTGCTGGGCCAGCGCTTCGCTGGTACCAGGTGCGAAGCTGATCTGGATCTGCTTGAGGCTAAGCATCGCATCGCGCGGATCGGCCATCAGCACCTGCCGCTTGTCGATCAGGTAGAGGATCGAAAAGCCGCCCGGGATACGGATCGGGCCGACCAGCTGGCCGGGACTCATTTCCGCGGCCACCGTTTCCAGCTGCGGGTTCTTGAGCTGCGCCAGCTGGATCCAGCCCAGATCGCCGCCAACGGCTGCGGTGGAGGCTTCGGAGAACTGCCGCGCATAGGCCACGAAACTGCCGCCCTGGCGGAGCTGTTCGACGATCTTGCTCGCATTGGCCTCGACCGCGGCTTCGGTTTCGGGCGTGGCCGAAAGATAGATTTCGCCGAGCCGGAATTCCTCGGTCCCGCGCGAGGCCTCGAGCCGTTCGATCAGTTCGGTCACTTCGTCCGACGAGACGTTGACGAAGGGGGCGATATTGCGGCGCAGCAGGCGGTTCCACGCCAGTTCGCCGGTGATCTGCCGCTTGAGCGAGGCGGGCGAGGAGCCGATGGACCGCAGATATTCGTCCATCTGCTCGGCGGCCTGACCGAAATTGCGGGTCGCGACGCTGGTATAGGTCTGCTCGACTTCTGCTGCAGGGACTTCGAGCTCCTGCGCTTCCGCAGCCTGAATCTGCAGCGTTTCGTCGATCAGATTGCGCAGCACCTGCATGCGCAGGCGGACCAGCTCTTCCTCGCTTACCGGCGTCTGGTTGGCCGCCAGCAGCAACGCCGCCCGCTGGTCGACATCGGTTTCGGTCACGACATAGCCATTGACGACGGCGGTGGCGACGCGGTGGTTGGGATCGCTGTCCTGCAGCATGCTGAGGTCGCTGGGCAGGCCGAGCAAATTGCCCTGGCCCATGGTCTGCTGGGCCTGGCCCGCAATCGGTGCGGCGACGAGGCCGGCCGCTGCGGCAAAGGAGAGCAATCGGGAAATCATGTGTGCAGTCACCTGTCGAACCTGTCTTGCGGCATCGCCGGGATGCCCGAATATGCCGGGCGTCTTGCAGCGGCGCGGCTTAACCAAAGCTGATGATTGCGCGCCGGATAGCGCGTTTGGGCCGGGGTGCCAATAAGCGCAGCCTAGCGGAAACCCAGATTTCTCAGGCTGAAGTAGAACTGGAAGGTATCGCCGCGTTCGGCATCTCCCGCGGTGATGTAATCGCGCCGCCAGGTAACGCCCAGTTCGAGGCAGTCGTCCTGATAGGCGATGCCCAGCCGGGTACGGATCGGATCGAACCCGTCCGATGCCAGCGTGGGGTCCTCCTCGCGGTCGGTCAGGTTGAACACGCCCGAGCCGAACAGCGACCAGTAATTGGCAAAAGCCACCCGCACCGCGCCGCGCAATTCCTCGCGGTCCTGCAAATCCTCTACCTGCGTGATATCGCGGTCGAGCCGGACGTAACCGATCTCGGCATAGGTCCGGCTCGACCCGACGGTGGCGTCGATCTCGTTCCGGCGGATCGCCAGATTGTCCTTGTCCAGCCGGAAGCGGTGGGTGAACTTCAGGAAGTTCTTGTACCGCACCTCGGTCCGGCCGACGAAATCGGAGAACCGTTCAGACAGGCCGGTCCCCACCGGCAGGATGTCGCGGTCGCTGTCGAGACGGTAGGATTGCCCCACATTGGTCTTCAGTTCCCAGTCCGGAATGCGCAGTGACCAGTCGAATCCGTAGGTGACCCGCGCGCCGTCCTCGACCCGGTCGTAGCCGGGGAAGCGGTTGAGCGCGAAGAGGTTGGAATCCTCGAGGTCGATCGCACGGGCATCCTCGTTGGGGATGGCCAGATTCTTGATTGGCGGGGTGGCGACGAATTGCACGCGAGGGGTGAACACCTGCGTGCCGCCGAAGGCTTCGCCGACGAAGGGCCATTGCACGTCGAGCGCGCCCAGCGCCACGCCGCGGTATTCCCAGCCGGGATTCCCGCGATAGCTCGGCGTGGTGGTGAGGTAATTCTCGTCCGAATGGTAGACGTCACCGCGCAGCATGCCGGTGAGCGTGACGACCTGGCCAAGCGCGGTCACGCGGCGCAGGTCCCATTGCGCGCGGGCGAAGGCGCGCTGCGTGTCCTGCCCGATATCGCGCATGATCGCGAGCGTGTTGCCCTGCAGTTCGAGCTGTCCGCCGAGGATCTTGGCATCGGGCCGCCAGCGCACGTCGAGCACGGGCAGCGCTATCGGCACTTCGCCTTGCGGCTGGTCAAGCCGCAGGGTCTGTGTGGCCCAGCCGGCCAGCGAGAAATAGGTGTTGCCGGCAATCCGCTCCAGCTCGAGCGTGGAGCGCAGCCGGTCGTCGCGGCTGATGTCGTAGCGGCGCAGGAAGGTGCGGTCGGTGGTGCGGCGGACCGATCCGGTCAGGCTCCAGTCGGGCGTCAGTTGGAACCTGCCATTGGCGAACAGGTAGCCGCGGAATTCCTCCGCGCTGTCGGCCACGCCGGTGAAAGTGGAAATTCGCTGCGAATGGGTGGCGTAACCGGTGATCTGGTAGGCGCCAGCTTCGGTCAGGTGGCGCCACTGACCCGCGACCATCGGTGCCGCCTCGGTATAGACATGGGTGGTCAGCGTAAGGTCTTTGTTGTCGCCGAAGCGCAGGTAATAGCTGCCCGATACCTCGACTCCGTTGCTTTCGGAAAAGCGCAGGTCGGGCACGAGGAAACCCGAAACCGCACCGCCATCGGTGCGGATCGTCAGCCCCGGCAGCGGCAGCAAACGCGCGCCGAACAATTCCAGATAGGCGCCCGAAAAATTGATCCGGCTGGTCTCGGGGTCGTAAACGACGCGCTCGGCGGTGATCCGCCAGCTCGGATCGCGCGGGCAGCCCTGCGGGTCGACCACGGCGCAGCCGCTATAGGCCGCTTCCTCCAACGCGACGGTGCCGTCGCTTTCGCGAATGCCGCGATTGGCGGCGAGCCGCCCGCCCTGCCGCAGCGCGAGCAGCAGATCGTCCATCGCGCCGGCTTCGAATTCGTCGGTCAGCTCGACCCGTTCGGAAAACAGCTGGTTGCCGTTTTCATCGACGAACCGGACGCGCCCCGTGGCGAGGATTTCGCCGGTCTGCTCGTTCCAGCTGACCGAATCGGCGCGCAGCGACCGGTCGCCGCTGCGCAGCACGACGTTGCCGCTGGCGGTCACGACATCGCTGTCGGCACTGTATTCGAGGATATCGGCTTCGAAGTCGATCGCGCGGTTGCCGGCCGTATCCAGCCCGTCGTCGCCGGTGGGGGCGGGCGGTGGGTCCAGCCCGGCGCCGGGATCGGGTACAGTGAGCAGATCGTCGACGCCGGCGCCCTCGTCCAGCGTGGGCCGGTCGGGCTGCGGGTCGCCGGGCTCGCCCGGCGGGTCGATGACGTTGCCGACATTGTCGGCCGCGCGCTGCGCAGCGGCCGGGCTGGCCGCGCATAGCGCCAGCGCAATGGCAGTCAGAGTCGCGGGACGGATGGCCTCCCGGATGGCGTGCGGGGCTGTCTCGGCAGGCGGGAGCATCCCTTGCCTATCGCACCGGCCACGCCTAATCGCAATCGCCATCCTCGATGGGCGTGCGCGCAGCGTATCGGCCCTGACCAAAGACAATTCCGGAGATCCCATGCACATTCAGTTCAGCCAGTCCCGCCCGCAGGTTGCGCGCCTTGTTGCGCAAGTTACCGACAAGGACAAGGTTCCCGCTGGGCTGGAAAAGCCGTTCGCCGAAGGCATGGAAGCCGCCCGGTTCAAGGGCAAGGCGGGGCAGGTGTTCGACGGCTTCGTCGAACGCGATGGCCAGGTCCTCCGGCTGGCGCTGGCCGGCCTCGGCGACAAGAGCGATGAAGCCCGGCTCGCCAATTGCGAGAAAGCGGGCGCGGCGCTGGCTGCCAAGTACCAGTCGAGCGGCGACGAGGAACTCGTCCTCGACCTCGCGGACAGCGGCCTGACCGCCGAACAGGCAGCCAGCGTCCTGCTCGGCCTGCGGCTGCGCAACTGGCGCTACGATGTCTATCGCACCAAGATGAAGGACGAGCAGAAGATCACGCTCGCCACCGTCACCGTGATCGGCGCTCCCGAGGGGACCGAGGCCGCGTGGGACGACATGGCGCATGTCGCCAAGGGCGTCGAGTTCACCCGCGTGCTGATCACCGAACCGGCGAATATCCTGTACCCGGAAAGCTTCGTCGAGCGCTGCCGCGAACGCTTCGAAGGCACCGGCGCCGAGCTGATCGTGCTGGACGAGGCGCAGATGGAAGAGCTCGGCATGGGGTCGCTGCTGGGCGTCGGTCTCGGGTCGGAGCGCGAATCGCGCATCCTCGCGATCCGCTGGGACGGCGGCGAACCGGGGGCCGCCCCGACCGCCTTCGTCGGCAAGGGCGTGACCTTCGACACCGGCGGCATCTCGATCAAGCCGGGCCCGGGCATGGAAGACATGAAGTGGGACATGGGCGGCGCAGGCGCCGTGGCGGGCGCGATGCTGGCGCTGGTCGGGCGCAAGGCCAATGCCAATCTCGTCGGCGTGGTCGGGCTGGTCGAGAACATGCCCGATGGCAAGGCGCAGCGTCCCGGCGACGTGGTCACGAGCATGAGCGGACAGACCATCGAAGTGCTCAACACCGATGCCGAAGGGCGGCTGGTGCTGGCCGATGCGCTTCACTGGACGCAGGAAGAATTCAAACCCGCGCGCATCCTCGATTTCGCAACGCTGACCGGGGCCATGATCATCGCGCTCGGCCACGAGTTCGCGGGCGTCTTCTCGAACGATGACGCGCTTGCCAGCCAGCTGCACGATGCGGGCGAGGTGACCGGCGATCGCAACTGGCGCCTGCCGATCGGCCCGGCCTATGACAAGCTGATCAATTCGCCGATCGCCGACATGAAGAACATCGGCGGGCGCGCGGCCGGATCGATCACCGCCGCGCAGTTCCTGCAGCGCTTCATCGCCGACGGGACCCCGTGGGCGCATGTCGACGTGGCTGGCATGGTCTGGTCGGACAAGCCGGGCCGGACCTGGGGCAAGGGCGCGACCGGTTATGGCGTGCGCCTGCTCGACCGGTTCGTTCGCGACACGCTGGAAGGCTGACGGATATCATGGCCAAGGGTACCGGCAAGATGCGGCGGATGGGCGACTTGCCCAGCAAGACGTGCCTGACCTGCGGCTTTCCGTTCACGTGGCGCAAGAAATGGGCGCGGGACTGGGAAGGGGTCAAATACTGCTCGGACAAATGCCGCCGCAACAAGCCATCCTCGTCGGGTGAGGCGGCGGGCCCCGAATGACCACGACCCGCGTCGATTTCTACCAGCTCAGCCGCGATCCGGTGGACGTGACCGTGGCCAAGCTGGCCCGCAAGGTGTTGCAGGCGGGCGAGCGGCTGGTGGTCGTCAGCGGCGACGACGCGCAGCGCACGCATCTGTCGCAACTGCTCTGGCAGCAGGGCGGGGCGGCCTTCCTCGCCAACGGCATGGCCGGCGGGGCGCATGAAGCGCGCCAGCCGATCCTGCTGTCGGGCACCTGCGGTTCGCCCAATGGCGCGCGCATGGCCCTGATCGCCGATGGAAGGTGGCGCGAAGAGGCGCTGGAATTCGACCGCGTCCTGCTGCTGTTCGATGCCGCCCAGCGCGACGCGGCCGCGGCTTTGTGGCGCCGCTTCGCGCAGGACGAGACGATCGACAACCGTATCAAAAAACAGGATGAACACGGCAGCTGGCGCGAGGGTCGCTGACGGAACCGTTGCGCGCTTCAAGCATCGATAGGGCATGACACGCAGCCCGCCCGCCGCCCGCCTCGCCGCTTTCACTGCCGCCGCGCTGGCAGTTGGGGCCTGCGGGGGCGAAGCCGAGAACGCGGGCGAGAATGGCGGTGACGGCGCCGAACCGCGCGGCTCCTACGATATCGATGCGGAAACGGGCGAAACCCGCGCGCGGCATACGGGCGACGACGGCACGGTCACGACCATGCGTTCGGGCGAGCGCGTCCCGGTCGAACTGCCCGCGGGGTTTGCCCTCTATCCCGGCGCACGGGTGACCAACAACACGCGGGTGGAACAGGCCGCTGGCGTGCTGGTCCTGCTGACGCTGGAGAGCGCCGCGCAACCGGCGGATATGATGACGTATTATCGTGAACAGGCAGCCAGTGCCGGGATCGACGTGGCGACGTCGCTCGACAGTGGGCCGATGACGATGATCGGCGGTGAAAACGCCGACGGCACCAGCTTCTCCTTCACCGCGACGCGCGAAGGCGAGGTCACCCGGGCGCAGCTGTCGATCGGACGTGGTCTCGAATGAAACTTGCCCGCGCGGGCCCGCGGCGCTAGGGGCGCGCGCGAGAATTTTCTCCCCCGCATACTCCACGCAAGGAAATCACCATGGCGGCTACCCGCACCTTTTCGATCATCAAGCCCGATGCCACGCGCCGCAACCTCACCGGTGCGGTCACCAAGATGCTGGAAGAAGCCGGCCTGCGCGTCGTCGCCTCGAAGCGCATCCAGATGACCCGCGAGCAGGCCGAAGGCTTCTACGCGGTGCACAAGGAACGTCCCTTCTTCGGTGAACTGGTCGACTTCATGATCTCGGGCCCGGTCGTCGTACAGGTTCTCGAAGGCGAAGATGCGGTCAAGCGCAACCGCGACGTGATGGGCGCGACCAACCCGGCGGATGCCGATGAAGGCACCATCCGCAAGACCTATGCCGAATCGATCGAAGCCAACTCGGTTCACGGTTCGGACAGCGACGAAAACGCCAAGATCGAAATCGACTTCTTCTTCAACGAAGACGAAATCGTCGGCTAAAAGCCTCTGCGGCCATGTCTTTTGGCCGCACATCATTTGTTTATAGGCTCAGGGGGCGATCCGTTCTAGGATCGCCCCCACTATGGTCTTCGGCTTCTTGAACAAGCGCCTGTCGCGCAAGTCCCGCGCGAAGATGGTCGGCCAATTGGTCGATGCACTGAACAGGTTCGATTACGAAGCGGTCGAAAGGCTGATCTCGCCCGACATGAAGGTCGTCGATGCGGGAGGGTACAGGCTGGAAGGCGCCGCAGCGGTTATCGACGCCGACCGCACCTTCCGCGAGCAGGCCGACCGCCCGCAGATCATCGTCGATACGCTCGATCACTGGGGCAAGGGAATGCTCCTGCGGGGCCATCTGGAAAGTCCGATGGCGGAAATTGACGGGCCGCTGATGTGGCGGATCGAATTCACCGGCAAGCGTATCGGCCTGATCGAAACCACCCGCCCGCTTGACCGGATGACAGCACCGATGTTCGCCTCCCGGCGCAGCGCCTAGGCGGCCCGCTAGGCGGCCTCGCCCGCGGCGAAATTCTCGATCTGCACCTTGTGCGCCGTATGGCTGCCCGCCGCGGCCTTGCGCTGTTCGCGCCGCATCGCGGCCAGTGCAGCGCCCGATAGCGGCATGTCCAATGCAGCATAGACGTGGCCGATCTCGGCTTCCCAGTCCGCATTCAGCCGATCGAAATCGACATGCGCAACCTGTCCGGCAAAGCCCGCCAGTGCGCGTTCGATCCGCTGCTGGCGCAGTGCCAGCTTGCGCTGCCATTCGGCGGTGATGGCGGACAGGTCGCGGCGTGTGCTCTGGGGCGCCATCTGGCTCGCCACTAGCGATACCGAACTCTCGACGATCGCGGCCGCGTCGCGGTGCGTCACCACCAGCCGCGCACCGGGGAAGTGCTGCAGCAGCGCGGGCAGGTCTTCGGCGAATTGCGGGCATTTCAGCACCCGCGGGCGGTCGGCATTACCCATCGTCGCCGCGTCCGTCCGCAGGATGCGTGCGAATTCGGCATAGACCGGACCGGGATCGCGCGCCTCGCTCCACGCCACGAAGGACGGGATGTGCCACTGTGCCTCGAAGGTCGCGGGCGATAGCGCTGTGGCAAGCCAGCCGATTTCCTCGTCGATACGGGTCGAACCGAACGGATGCAGGGCATCGAGCCAGGGATTGATCCGCCGCGCGATCGCCAGCGCCGCGGCGGCCTTGAGGGGGCGCCAGTCGGGCGTAACCGGAACCGGGTTGTGGCTGTCGCAGAACCGCGTACCGGCATGGTCCGGGTCCGCGGCCAGGAGCCGGTGCATTCGCGTGGTGCCCGCGCGCATCTGCCCGACGACGACGATCGGGGATGCGATGTCGCCCTGCGGCAAGCTCGGGTCGGTTCGCCATGCGCGGCCCAGTGCATGCCGCTTGCGGATGGCCGAGGTCAGCTGGCCATAGGCCATCGTGTGGCCCAGCGCATTGAGTTCGGCTTCGCCGCGCAGGCTGGCGCACAGGCGTTCGAGGCGCAGGCGGAAGTCGGCAACTTCTGCCTCGCTGCGGCCCGCATGTTCGTCTTGCGCGGCAAAACCGCGGCTGCCCACCTGCCAGAGATATTCGGGGTCGAGCGGCGGCTTGGCGGTGATGCCCTTGCGCCACAGCGCGCCCACCGCGCGGTCGGCCCAATCGGCGGCGCGGGCGGTGGCCAGCGGATGGGGGCGCGGCGGCATGGCCATCGTGCTCAGGAAGCGTCCGCGGTGTCGAGCAGGCCGGCGATGCTCTTCGGGGCTACCTGCTGCCAGCTGCGCCGCAGCCAGTGGGCGGCATCGTCCCAGTCGAGGTCCGCCCGGTTGAGGATGACGCCGATCCATCCACTGGCGCCGTAATAGGCCGGCTTGTGATAGGCATGCGGCTGTGCCTCGACCAGGGTTTCCAGCTCGTCCAGCCCCGCGCATTTCACCAGCAGCGAGATGTGGGGGGCGCCGTGATGCCGGTCGGAGAAATGGGCGAAGAACTTGCCCGATTTCTCGGTCCCGACCCGAAAGCCCGGCGCACCGTGACTTTCGCGCTCATGTGTTTGCGGCAACGCCAGCGCCAGCGTGCGCACGCGGGCCAGCAGGTGTTGCGGGTCGTTCCAACGCGAAACGTAATCGGCCAGAACGCGGGGATAGAGCTGGTGCTCGGCCAGCCGGACTCGGGCGGCCAGCGCAGCGGGTGTGTCGCCGGGCTGGATCGCAATCGCGATCTGGCCGAGGATTTCGCCCGCATCGAGCTCTTCGGTCACCAGGTGGACACTGGTCCCGCCGTGGCTATCGCCCGCCGCAATCGCGCGCGCATGCGTATCGAGCCCGGGATAGGCGGGCAGCAGCGATGGGTGGATATTGAGCATGCGTCCCTCCCAGCGCCCGACGAAGCCGGGCGTCAGGATGCGCATGTACCCCGCCAGCACGATATATTGCGCGCCGGCATCGCGCGCCGCCCGTTCCATGGCCGCATCGTGGTCTTCGCGGGCCATGCCCGCGTGTGCCAGCGCGAAGGTCGGGACTCCTTCGGCCCGGGCCAGCGCAAGCGCGGGGGCGGCGGGATCGTTGGCTGCGACAAGTGCGATTTCATAGGGCGAACCGGGCAGGCGGCTGGCATAGAGCAGCGCCGCCATATTGGTGCCCGTGCCCGACACGAACACGGCGACCTTGGCGGTGGCCGTCGCGTGCTCAGGCAAGATGCGCCGCCGACCAGTCCTCGCGCGCGGCCCAGGTGCCGGCCGTGCCGTGCACGCTGCATCCCTTGTCGCCCGCCTCGATGCGGCCCACAGCCAGCACGGTTTCGCCCGCGTCCTCGAGACGGGTGCGAACG
>MDTG01235725.1_pt1 | contig 12419 bp, 10 predicted proteins | sample 811421 | NCBI WGS metagenome assembly MDTG01 (sample SAMN05326645, study PRJNA326480) | marine metagenome | isolation source: seawater | place: Pacific Ocean: South East | collected 2011
TGATTGTTCTCTTTCACCCAATAGATTAAGATTTGGACCATTAATAATAATTATTTTATTATTCATTTAGCTTTTATATACAATGAGAAAGATAATGAAAATAAAAATTAGAATAAATGGTAAAATTAAATTTGTTGATAGTAATCAAACTTTATTAAAACTTATAGATAATTTGAAAATACCTTTAAAAAAAGTAGCAATTGAACTAAATCAAGAAATTATTAATAAAAAAAAAATAGATAAAGTTTATTTAAAAAAAAATGATCAAATAGAAATAGTTCATTTTATAGGAGGAGGTTGATTTTGAAAAAAGATAATTTAACTATTGCCAAAAAAAAATTTAATTCAAGATTAATAGTTGGCACTGGCAAATATAAAGATATGAGAGAATGTGCTAAAGCAATTAAATTATCTGGAGCTGAGATAGTTACAGTAGCTGTTAGACGAGTAAATATAATTGATAAAAAAAAACCATTACTTATGGATTATATTGATCCAAAAAAAATCACTTATCTTCCAAATACAGCTGGTTGTTTTAATTCTAACGAAGCATTAAGAACTTTAAGACTTGCAAGAGAGATTGGTGGTTGGAAATTAGTAAAATTAGAAGTATTAGGAGATAAAAAAAATTTATTTCCAGATATGATTGAAACATTAAAGTCTACAGAAGTTTTAACAAAAGAAGGTTTTCAAGTAATGGTATATTGTAATGACGATCCACTTATGGCAAAAAGATTAGAAGATGTTGGCGCTTGTGCAATTATGCCTTTAGCTTCTCCAATAGGATCTGGTCTAGGAATTCAAAATAAGATTAATATTAAGATAATAAGAAAACAAACACGACTTCCACTAATCATTGACGCAGGTCTGGGCCAAGCCTCAGATGCGGCAATTGCCATGGAATTGGGCTGTGATGGAGTATTAGTTAACACTGCAATTGCAAAAGCTAAAAAACCTTACGATATGGCTATTGCATTTAAAAATGGTGTTATAGCAGGACGTTTATCTTACTTAGCTGGTAGGATCGAAAAATCTTTAATGGGTAATCCATCATCTCCTAACGACGGAATTATTTAATTTTTTTATAAAATTTTTTTTTTTTAAAATTTTTTTTCTTAAATTTTTTTAAATTTTTTATTTCATTATCTTTTTCAATAACTTTACTATTTAGATTTTTTAGATTTTCAAAATTCTCTATTAATTCAATAGTTTTTTTTGTTCTGTTCTTAATGTTAATTATGTATTCAGGTATTATAAGAGTATTATCAGCAATTATATCTATTTTTACTTTATTTTTTTTCTCAAAATAAGTTAAGTCATCAATAAAATTCTCTTTTAAAAATTCTGAAATTTTTTCACAGACTCTCAGCTCGACAAATTTTGCTTTATTAACTACTGTTTTTATTTCAACAAGCTTTAAGATTTTTTGTGCAAATGACTCATCAGTTAATGTTACTTTCCATTTGACAGCACTCTCTCTTAATCTTTGTCTTGACATCTCAAGCAGACCAAAATTACTAATTCTACCGATTTGTATTCTAGCTCTATCAGACCTACACTTTTCCTTTAATTTTCTTTCGACTGATTTTCTATTTCCGTAACTCAACATATCAATAAAATCTATTATTATAAGACCTGAAAGATCTCTAATTTTAATTTGTCTCGCAATTTCTTCTGCAGCTTCTAAATTTGTATCTAAAGCGGTATTTTCTACATTTTTTTGTTTAATTGAACTTCCAGAGTTGATATCGATAGATACAAGTGCTTCAGTTGGATTAATTACTAAATAACCTCCAGATGTTAATTTTATCTCAGAATCAAATATCTGATTTAATTTTTGTTCAATTCCTTCATTTATAAATAATGGTACTTTACCTCTATATTTTTTAACTTTTTTTAAATTTGATGGCATTAACATTTTCATAAAGGATTGAGCTTTTTTATAACCATCATTACCTTCGACAAATATATTTTGAGTATTATCATCAAACATATCTCTTAACGTTCTCTTAATTATTTCACTTTCTTGATGAATAAGTGAGGGAGCTATAGAATTAATAGCGCTATCTTTAATTTGGTTCCAAGTGTTAATTAGAGTAGTTAAATCATGATTAATTTCATTTTTTGTTTTATTTGAACCAGCTGTTCTTACTATTAAACCCATTTCTTTAGGAATATTTATTTCGTTAAGTATTGTTCTAATTTTTTTTCTATCAGCAGGATTAAAAATTTTTCTAGATATTCCTCCTCCTTTTGGAGTATTAGGCATCAAAACAATATATTTACCAGCAATAGATATAAATGTGCTTAATGCAGCTCCTTTTTGACCACGCTCATCTTTTATTACTTGAACTAGAATAACTTGATTAGGTTTTATTACCTCCTGAATTTTATATCTTTTAAATTTATTTCTATTTTTAACATCTGTTTGTTTTTCATTACTTTCTTTACTGTCGATTTCTTCTTTTTCATCTAACTCTTCTTTTTCAACAGGATCGTTTATTTCCATTTTTCCTTCAGCAATATTTTCATCCTCTATTGCCTCAACTTTTTTTGAAAGTTCCTCTCTGACTCTTTCTTCTTCCTCTTTAATTTTTTCAATATCACTCTGAGGTATCTGGTAGTAATCTGATTGAATGTCATTAAAAGATAAAAAACCATGTCTCTCTCTTCCAAAGTCAACAAATGCTGCCTGGAGAGATGGTTCTATTCTACTAACTTTTCCAAGATAGATATTATTTTTTATTAAGTCGTTTTTTAAACCTTCGTACTCATAATCTTCAATATGATTACCTGATTTAAGTACGACTCTAGTTTCATTTGGATGCGTTGCATCAATATATAAATTTTTATCCATAGATTATTGATTAATTTATTCATTTTATTATTAAGTAAATTTTGTTTTAATGCCTTATCTTTAACAAATTCCTTAATATAATGGAATTAAAAATGAATAGTTTTTTAAAAAATTTAATAATTCTAATAACTGGCTTATTTTTACTTTTAAGCGTCTTAGTAATCACTGTTTTATGGACATTTTCTAACAATATACCAGATTACAAATTCCTTAAAAATTACAAACCACCAGTTTCAAGCAAAGTTTATTCAGGAGACGGAAGACTTGTGGCTGATTTTTCAAGAGAAAAAAGAATATTTGTGCCATACAGCACTATTCCTAAAAATGTAATTTATTCTTTTTTATCAGCAGAGGATAAAAACTTTTTTTCACATCCAGGGGTTGATGCAAAAGGAGTTCTAAGAGCTGTAATAAATAACATTTCAAATATTTTAAATTCTAAAAGATTAGAAGGTGCATCAACAATCACTCAACAAGTCGCAAAAAACTTTTTATTATCTAATGAAGTTAGCCTTAATAGAAAAATAAAAGAGGCTATTTTAGCTTTTCGTATTGAGAGAGCTTTGTCAAAAGAAAGAATATTAGAACTTTATTTGAATCAGATTTATCTTGGTGGAGGAGCATACGGCGTAGCAGCGGCGAGCCTTGAGTATTTTGATAAATCAATTAAAGAATTAACTTACGCTGAGGCAGCATTATTAGCCGCTCTTCCGAAAGCTCCAAGTAGATATAATCCATATAATGATATTGAGCTTGCAAAATTTAGACGAAATCTAGTTTTAAAAAATTTGGTTGATAATAATTATATTACCTCTTTAGAGTATAAAGAATTAAAAGGTCAAGAAATTTATTTAAAAAAAAAGAAAAAAATTTTCTTAGAAGATGCACAGTATTATATAGAAGAGGTTAGAAAAAAAATTATAGATGAATTAACTTATGACAAAGTTTATAAACAAGGTTTTAATGTCAACACACCTATTGATCTAGATTTACAAAAAATTGCAACTGACTCTCTCAGAAAAGGATTGGTATCTTACGACAAAAGAAACGGATGGAGAGGACCAATTGCTAACGTCAAATATAATAAAGATTGGGATAAAGATTTAGAAACATATAAATTAGAAAAATCAGTTAAATGGGATTTAGCTATAGTTAAGGATATTAAAAAATTTTCAATTTCAATTGAAACAGACGAGGGTTTAAGTGGAAAAATTAATTATAGTGATATTTCTTGGACAAAAAAAGAGTTTGATGAATTATTTAAGATTGGTGATGTTGTTTATGTTAAAAAAAATAACAATGATGAATTTTACTCTATAAAACAATTGCCATTGATTAATGGCGGTATAGTCGTTATGGATCCTTATACTGGAAGGGTATTAGCACTTAGTGGTGGATTTAGTTTTAAAAAAAGTGAATTTAATAGAGTAACACAAGCATTAAGACAACCTGGATCTGCTTTTAAACCTTTTGTTTATGCTCTTGCTTTAGAAAATGATTTTTCACCCTCGTCATTAATTCTTGATGCTCCTTTAGTTTTGGATCAAGGAGAGGATCTTAAAATGTGGAAACCTGAAAATTACGGAAAAAAATTTTATGGACCATCTACACTTAGAGTAGGCTTAGAAAAATCTAGAAACCTTATGACTATTAGAATAGCACAAAATTTAGGTTTAAATAAAATTATAGATTTCTCAGAACAATTAGAAATATACGAAAATCCTGAAAAATTACTATCAATTTCTTTGGGATCAGCAGAAACTACATTACTTAAATTAACAACAGCATATTCAGCATTTGTAAACGGAGGCAAACTTGTTAAACCAATTCTTATTGACCGCGTCCAGGATAGTGAAGGAGTTACTATTGTAAACAATGAAATGAGGATTTGTAAAGATTGTGAACAAATCTCTTTCTTAAGTAATGATTTTCCATCAATAAAAGATAAACATAAACAAATATTTTCAAAACAGACTGCCTATCAAATGACTTCTATTTTAGAGGGTGTGGTAAAAAGGGGCACTGGAAAAAAATTAAAAGATCTAGGTCTTAACTTGGCTGGTAAAACTGGGACTACTAATAAAAATACTGACACATGGTTTATTGGATTTACATCAAATTTAGTTATTGGTGTGTATGTTGGAGCTGACAATCCGAAACCTCTTGGTAAATATGAAACTGGATCTAAAACAGCATTACCAATATTTAAAGACTTTATAGAAAAAGCAATAAAGAAATCTGAAGCAAGACCCTTTAAAGTTCCAGAGGACATAATTATGATGGTTGTTGATCCTGAAACAGGACAAAAAGTTAAATTTTCTTCAAAAAACACAATAATTGAAAATTTTAAGAAAAAAAATATATCTGATGGTAGAGTTTATTATACAAATAATGATAAGATAGATATAACGAATATAACAAAATTTTACTAATGGAAAATTTATTTTTAAATAACAAAGAAGAAATAGAAAAAATTAATCATAGAATTAAGGAGTTTCTTTGAAAAGAATGAAATTAATTCTAAACTAAATATTTATAACAAAAAAATTTTAGATCCAAATTTTTGGAATAATAAAAATCAATCAAAACAAATATTAAAAGAGAAAAAATTATATGAAGATTTAATTAATTCTTACGAAAATTTATCTAAAAATGTTTCTGATTTAGCTGAATTATATAATTTAGCTAAAGATGAAGGTAATCAAACATTGATTTCTGAAATAACTAAAAATATTAAAGATTTAAAAAAAATAGCTAAAAACAATGAAATCAAATGTTTTTTATCAAACGAAGTTGACTCTCTTGATTGTTACATTGAAATTCATGCTGGTGCTGGAGGAACAGAAAGCCAAGACTGGGCTGACATGCTGAGAAGAATGTATTTAAAATGGTCAGATATTCGAAAATTTAAATCTTCTTTAATTAGTGAACACAGAGGTGATGAAGCTGGAATAAAGTCTTCAACAATTAAGATTGAAGGTAGCTATGTTTTTGGATGGTTAAAAAAAGAGTCTGGAATACATAGATTGGTTAGAATTTCACCGTTTGACTCTGGTGCAAGAAGACATACCAGTTTTGCAAGTATTTGGGTTTATCCAGTAGTAGATGAAAATATTAATATTGAAATACTGGATAAAGATTTAAGAATAGACACTTACAGGTCAAGTGGGGCTGGGGGGCAACATGTTAATACAACTGATAGTGCTGTAAGAATAACTCATTTGCCATCAAAAATTGTTGTACAATGTCAAAATGAGAGATCTCAACATAAGAATAAAGAGACCTGTTTGAATATGTTGAAAGCCAGGCTTTACGATTATGAACTAAAAAAAAAAGAGCAAGAAAATTCAAACAATGATGTTTCTAAATCTGAAATAGGTTGGGGCCATCAAATAAGGTCGTATGTTTTACAACCGTATCAATTAGTAAAAGATAATAGAACAAATTTTGAGAGCACTAACCCAAAAAAAATATTGGATGGGGAGATTGACGATTTTTTAGAACAATCTTTATATAAAATAAAATGATAAAATTTTTTAAAAGATTAATATTATATATTTCAGTAATTTTACTTTTTTTAATCACTTATTTGAGTGTTATCGGAATAGAAACAAAAGCATTTAATAGTGAAATAAAAAAAAATTTAAAAAATATTAATAAAGACTTGGATACTGAATTAAATTCAGTAAAAATAATAATCAATCCATTTAAACTTCAAATTAATATTAAAACTTTAGGTCCAAAAATACTTCTTAAAAATCAGTCTATTCAACTCGAAAGTATCAAATCTCAAATTCCAATTTTATCTTTAATAAAAAAAGAATTTTCATCCACAAATCTTTTTATTTCAACAAAATCTATAAAAGTAAATGATCTTGTATCATTTTTGAGAGCTTATGAAAATAAAGTTCAGTTTTATTTATTAGACAGAATAATTAAGGGTGGTTATTTGATTGCAGATATTAATCTTAATTTTGATAAAAATGGATTAATCAAAAAAGATTACGTAATTAATGGATTAGTAAAAGAAGGAAAAATAAGTTTATTAAACAGCCAAAAATTAGAAAAAATAAATTTCATATTCAATATTAAAGATAAAATTTTAAATTTTCAAGATCTTTCATTAAGATTTGGAAATATTAATTTATTATCAAAAAATATATTATTTAAAGACAACAATAAAAAATATTTTGTTGAAGGAAAAATGAATAGTGAAAAGATATCTTTAACAAAGGATGATTTAAAAAATTCATTTTTAATGCTTGATAATTATTTTAATGTCGATGAAATTAATTTTGAATCTAGTAATGTTTTTTCATTTGAAATAAATAAAAAGTTTAAAATTGAAAATTTAAAGATTAAATCTGAGATAGATTTATATAATTTACAAACAAAAAATAATTTCGATTTAGAAAATTTTTTTCCTAATATTGAGGATGAAATAAGATTAAAAGACCAAAAAATTAAAATTGATTACAATAATAAAAAACTTTTGATTATTGGAAGAGGTTCTCTTATCACTCAAAAAAACCCAGATGAAATTGAATATAGACTTGAAAAAAATAAAGATGACTATTCTTTTAATATTAATTTAGATATATCAAAAAGTGAATTTACTATTAAGCCACTTAATTTTTTTAAAAAAGAAAATTCTGAAACATTGATAAATATCAATGGTAACTTTTTTAAAAATAAGCTTTTATTTTTCGATCAGGTGAATATCAAAAACGAAAATAATATCATTAATTTAAAGAAAATTTATTTTAACGAGAATTTTGAATTAAAAGAAATCCAGAAAGCTGATTTTGATTTTATTGATATTGATAATTTGAGAAATAATCTATCTTTAAATAAAAAGAACAAAAATTATGAATTAAAAGGTAAAATTTTTAATGTAGATAAAATCATTGATAGTTTGATTAAAGACAATGATAAAGGTAAGAGTAATTTAATTAGAAAAAAATTTAAAATTTACGTCAATATTGACAAAGTTCATCTTGGTAGTGATTATTTTGTAAGAGATTTAAAGGGTTTTTTGGAATTTGATGATAGCAAAATAATTGGTGCCGAATTAAATTCATTTTTTGAAAATGATGATGAGCAACTAAATTTTACAATTAAAAAAATTGATGACAAGAAAGTAACAACTTTTTTTAGTGGAAAAGCAAAACCTTTGGTTAATAAATATGACTTTGTCAAAGGTTTTGAAGAAGGTTCGTTAGATTTTTATTCTATTAGTTCTCAAAATGTATCAAATTCAAAATTAAAAATTTATGACTTTAAATTAAAAGAGTTACCAGCATTAACAAAACTTTTAACTTTAGCATCTTTGCAGGGAATAGCAGATCTTTTATCAGGTGAAGGTATTAGATTTAATGAATTTGAAATGAATTATGAAAATAACAATAGTTTAATGAAAATAGATGAGATTTATGCAATTGGACCAGCAATTTCAATTTTAATGGAAGGTTATGTTGAAAGGAATAAACTTATTAGTTTAAGAGGAACATTAGTTCCTGCAACAACTATCAATAAAGCCATTGGATCAATTCCTATATTGGGAGATATACTTGTTGGAAAAAAAACTGGAGAAGGTGTTTTTGGAGTAAGTTTTAAAGTCAAAGGGACACCAAAAAATTTAGAAACTTCAGTAAACCCTATAAAGACCTTAACACCAAGATTTATAACTAGAACTTTAGAAAAGATTAAAAAAAATTAACTTAATTCAATCTTAAAATGTCTTTTTTTTCCTATTGATAATTTAAGATAATTTTCTTTATAAAGATTAATATCAATTACAAATTTTTCATCATCTATAATATCATTGTTAATTTTAATTGCTTTTCCCTTAATTAGTCTCCGTATCTCACTTTTAGAACTTTCTAATTTTGAAAATACTATTAAATCTATAATATCTATTTGATTTCTTAATAAAGAACTTTTTATTTGAATTGATGGTAAATTAGATCCACTTGAATTTTCTAAAAATGTTTCTTTAGCAATTTTATGTGCATTAGTTGCTTCTTTTTTTCCATGTAATAATTCAGTTGTTTTATTAGCAAGTAAAATTTTTAAATTATTTATATTATCGCTTTCGGATTCATTAATTTCAGAAAGTTTAATATCTGTAAAAAATTTTAAAAATTTAATTACATCTCTATCATCAGTATTTCTCCAGAATTGCCAATAATCATATGGAGATAAAAGTTTTTTATCTAACCAAATCGCCCCATCTGCAGTTTTCCCCATTTTAGCTCCAGATGCTAAAGTAATTAGTGGTGTTGTTAATCCATAAGCTTGGTTATTCGAATATCTTTTAATTAATTCAACTCCATTAACTATATTTCCCCATTGATCAGAGCCTCCTATTTGAAGTATGCAATTTTCTTCTTTATTGAGTTCTAAAAAATCATATGCTTGTAAAATCATATAATTAAATTCCATATAACTTAAAGATTGCTCTCTCTCTAATCTGTTTTTTACACTATCAAAAGTTAACATCTTATTTATTGTGAAATGTTTTCCTATATTTCTTAAAAAAGAAATATAATTTAATCCTTTTAACCATTTATAATTATCTACAAATATGGGTTTAGTTTTTTTATCTTTCGTATTAAGAAATCCCTCTAAAATTTTTTTTATATTCTTTGTATTTTTTTCAATCTCTTTTTCAGAGAGTATTTTACGAGTTTTGTCTTTGCCCGATGGATCACCAATTCTAGTTGTTCCCCCTCCAAGAAGGACAATTGGTTGATGGCCATGTTTTTGTAATAATCTTAAGCACATAATCTGAAGAAGGCTTCCAACATGCAAACTTTCTGCTGTGCAGTCAAAACCTATATATGCTTTAATTTTCTTTTTATCTAAAATTTTTGATAGATCTAAATCGTTTGTGCATTGATAGAAGAAACCTCTATCTTTAAATTCTTTTAAAAATTTATTCATAAGCTTATAGTCATACAATATACAAATTTTTTTAAAAAAAAATAAGAATGGGGAAAATTTATACAGCTATGGGCCTTATGAGCGGCACTTCTTTAGATGGTGTCGATGTTTCAATTATAGAGTCTGACGGTAATAAGGAATTTACCTCAATTTTTGATAAATATTTTCAATATGACAATAAACTTATTCAAAAAATACTTCAAATTAGGGGTAAGATTTTAAATCCGGATGATCTAAAAACATATTATGAGGAAATAAAAGTACTTGAGAGAGAAATTACTCTTTTTCATAATGTCGTAGTAAATGAAACAATCAAAATATCCAAATCATCAGTTGATGTAATAGGTTTTCACGGACAAACAATTTTTCATGATTCAGAAAAAAAAACCACAAAACAATTAGGGGATGGAAATTTATTATCTCAATTATTAAAAAAAAAGTAGTTTATGAATTTAGAAAAAATGATCTAGAAAATGGAGGGCAGGGGGCACCGTTAGCACCAATTTTCCATAATGTTTTAGCAAATAAAATAGACAAGAAATTTAATGTAGGATTTCCAATTAACATTTTAAATATTGGGGGAATTTCCAACATAACTATGACTGTAAATGAAAAAGATTTATGGAATAAGAGTAAAATCTATGCATACGATATTGGTCCTGGTAATTGTTTAATAGATGAATGGATAAGAAGAAACTCTAAGAAAAAATATGATTATGATGGTTCTATAGCTAGTTCTGGTAAAACTGATCAACAAATTTTAAATCAGGCTTTAGAAAATTTTTCTATTAGACCAAATTATGAAAAATCTTTAGATGTTAAAGATTTTGATATTTTTTTTGCAAAAGGACTTTCTTTTGAAGATGGTGCCTCCACAATTACAGATTTTACTGCAAAATTAATAGCAGATGGTATCAATCATATCAATGAACAAAACAAGTCTTCTAATAACAAATGGTTAGTATGTGGTGGAGGTAGAAAAAATAAATATTTAATAGAAATGATAAAAAATGATTTTAAAGAAATTTATTTGGAGCCGATTGAAAAATATAAAATAGATGGTGATTTTATAGAGTCACAAGCATTTGCTTTTTTAGCAGTTAGATCTTTAGAGGGTATGCCAATTTCATTTCCGAGCACAACTAGATGCAAAGAACCATTATCAGGAGGTATTGTAGTTGATAATTCTTAATAAAGTGCAGTTTCTTTTTTAATATATTTGTCTAAAACTTTTGTAAGTACAGTCTCTGTTTTTGAAAAAAAATGGTTTGCATCATTCACAGATTGAAAATCTACTTTAATACCTTTTTGAGAGCTAAGTCTTTTATTTAATTCATTAATATTTTCTTGAGGCACTAATTCATCTTTTTTTCCATAAATCATTAATCCAGAGGTTGGACAAGGAGATAAAAAAGAAAAATCATAAACGTTTGGTTGTGGAGATATAGCTATAAATCTATTTATTTCAGGTCTTCTCATCAAGAGTTGCATTGCAATCAATGATCCAAACGAAAAACTAGATACCCAACATTGTGAATTGTCAAAATTTTCTCTTTCTAACCAATCTAAAGCAGCGGCTGCATCTGCTAGTTCACCTTGACCATTATCAAACTCTCCATCGCTTTTGCCTACACCTCTAAAATTAACTCTACAAACAGAAAAGTCATTTTCCATAAAGACATGAAAAGTATCAACAACAACTTTGTTATTCATTGTTCCACCATATTGAGGATGAGGTTGTAAAACTAAAGCAATAGGTGAAGTATTCTTTTTACTCTTATAATATTTTGCCTCTAATCTTCCAGCTGGTCCAGGAATGAAAATTTCTAAAATTTTGTTATCCATTATTGTTAATGATTATTATTCTCAAATGAAAATACACTTATCATAACTGAGCGACAAAATGTTAGTCTTTTTTTTTAGAAGTGATACTTGACTATTTTAGTCAGGTTTATATATAAGCCTTGTTAAACGTAGATTTTATGAAATTAACTTCTAAAGGCAGATATGCGGTAATGGCTTTAGTAGATCTGGCGAGATTTGATAACATCAACCCAGTGTCTCTAAGAGATATTTCGCTCAGACAAGGTATTTCTCTAGATTATTTAGAGCAAATATTTTCTAAATTAAGAAAAAAAGAGATTGTTCAAAGTGTAAGAGGAATTCAAGGTGGCTATATTCTTAATAGAAGAGCAAAAGATATTAAACTTACTAATATCTTTGATGCAGTTGATGAAAAAGTAAAGACAGTTCAATGTAAAAAAGATTCAAAAAAAGGTTGTAACGGTAAATCGACAAAATGCTTGACTCATAATCTTTGGGATGAGCTAGAAAATCATATTAATAATTTTTTTAAGGAAAAAAGTTTAGAAGATCTAGTTAAAGATAACGCTCAAAAAATATTATAAAAATGGATACTAGAGAAAAAAATATAGAAAAATTAAAAGATTATAAATACGGATTTACAACTGATATTGAAAATATTAGAGCACCCAAAGGTTTAAATGAAGATGTAATCAAATTTATTTCGAATATTAAAAAAGAACCAAAATGGATGTTAGATTTTAGATTAAAAGCTTTTGAAAGATTTAAACAATTAAAAGAACCTGATTGGCAA
>MDTG01103164.1_pt1 | contig 12418 bp, 11 predicted proteins | sample 811421 | NCBI WGS metagenome assembly MDTG01 (sample SAMN05326645, study PRJNA326480) | marine metagenome | isolation source: seawater | place: Pacific Ocean: South East | collected 2011
GAAAAAATTTTAACTGTAGGTGATGCAGTAAAATTTATCGAAGGTAAAGCTAATTAAAAATTTAAAATGCCCATAGTCAATGACGGGGTTATGGTTATCTTATCTTCCCCTTCCGGGGCAGGGAAAACGACTTTAGTAAATCTACTCTCAAAACAAAATAATTTCGAGGTTTCAATATCTCATACTACTCGACAACCTCGTCCCAAAGAAGTTCAAAATAAAGATTATTATTTCGTCAATGATGACGAGTTTAATAGACTTATCAAAAATCAAGAATTTTTAGAATATGCCAAGGTATTTAATAATTATTATGGCACAACAAGATCTCCAGTTATTAATAAATTGAATAAGGGCCAAAATGTTTTATTTGATATTGATTGGCAAGGAGCTGATCAGATTAAGAATAAAAAGCTAGATTATAAATTAATAAGTTTTTTTATTCTTCCACCAAGTAAGGAGATATTATTTGAAAGACTATCCAATAGAGACATGAAAGATAAAATGATAGTAGAAGAAAGAATGAAACAATTTGATCGAGATGTTCTTCATTGGATTAATTATGACTATGTTGTAATTAACGATGATCTAGATACTTGTTATTTTAAAATAAAAAATTTAATTGATGCTGAAATGAATAACGGATCAAAAGATTATGATTCAAATTTTATACGAAATCATATAGAAAAATTAACTTCTTAAAATTTCATATTCTTTGGTTAATTTATAATAAGTCTCAAAATTTAAGTTTTGTGGTCTTAAATTTAGATTAATCTTTAATTTATTTGAAACATTATTTTCACCATTAAATATTTGATTGTAAGGTTTTTTAATCATTTTCCGTCTATGCATGAAAAAAATTCTAGTAATTTTTTCAAGATTTTGTGGGTCTTTAAATTTATAATAAGTTTTTTTTGGTTTAAAAAAAATTAAACTACTATCAACTTTTGGTTTTGGAAAAAAACTGTTTGGTTTTATGTCACAGATTTTTTCTATGTCTAATTTCCAATTAGAAATTATTGATAATCTAGCATAATTTTTTGTGTTAAATTTAGCAACTATTCTGTCAGCGACCTCTTTTTGAAACATTAATATTAAGCAATTAAACCAAAATTTATCTTTTAAATTTAATATCCATTTGCATAAAATTTCTGTTGAAATGTTGTAGGGCAAGTTTCCAAATACAGTAAATTTATCTTTTGATAAATTATTTTCATCTACCGTAAGAATGTCTTTATTTATAATTTGAATATTTTCATTAAACTTTAATCTTAACTTATTAGCTAATTGATTATCTTTTTCGACAACAATTAATTTATTGGGTTTTTTTTTTAAAATTGCCAATGTTAGATTGCCTGTTCCAGGCCCAATTTCTAAAATATTTCCAGATTTTATATCTGTCAGATTTACAATTTTTTCAATTATATTCTTATCAACTAAAAAATTTTGTCCAAGACTTTTTTTAGCATAAATCATTTCTTATTTAGAAACTCTAAAGCTCTTATAAAACTAGTTGGATCAGAAAGATTTTTATTCTTCATGGCCGCATTAGGTCCGTGATCTGGCGTTACCCTTAAAAAAGGGAGGCCCATTGTAATATTTATTGCATCAAATTCAAAAAGGGTTTTGATAGGTGTTAAAACTTGATCATGGTACATACCAATCACAACATCATATAGTTTTCTGTTTTTGTAATTAAATATTGTATCTGCAGGAAAAGGTCCATTAACATCAATCTTTTTATTTTGCATTTCTTTAATGGCTGGCCTAACAATTTTTTCATCTTCATTAAATTTTAAAATACTTTCACAATGAGGGTTAAGCCCTGTAACAGCAATTCTTGGTTTTTTATTTAAGTTTTGTTTATAAAAATTATGAACCATAAGAATTTTTTCTTTAATTAATTTTTTAGATATTTTATTAGCCACCATTTTAATTGGTAAATGAGTTGTTACTGGGCATACAGATAAATTTTTATTGTAAATTAACATTCCTGTTTTTTTAATTTTATACTTTTTTGATATATATTCTGTTATTCCTAAGTATTTCTTGTTCAAAAAAGCCGCTTTATTTATCGGACCATTTATAAGTTTATTTGAAAAATTTTTTTTTATTAAATCTAAAGCAATTTTAAAAGATTTTTCTATATATTGATTAGTTAACTCTTTAACATATTTATTATTAATTTTTTTACACTCAACATTAATTAAGTTTATCTCTTTATTATTTAAACTGTATTCTTTAATTTTCTTTAAATCTAAAATTTTAACTTTATTGCTTAATTTATTTTTGGTCATTTCATTACGTAAAATTTTTTTACAACAAATCAAAATTAATGGAGATTTACTATTTACAACTTTAATTGCACTAAAGTAGATTTCTAAAAGAATACTTCTTGGTTCAGCAGCAATTATAATAATTGGTTTATTTTTCATTAATCTGATAATTCATTTTAATTTTATTAAAAAAAATTCTTGAGAATCTTTCTAATCTCTTATTTTTTTCAATTTCTTCAATTCTTTTTAATTCTTCATCTTTATTAATTTGTTTCTTTGTTACTTTAATATCCTCTATTTTAAATATGATATAGTTATTCGCTAATTTTATTGGTTTGCTAATTTGATTGGTTTTAAGTAAATTTAATTCTTTATAAATTTCCTCATTTAATGCACTTTCTTGAATCCATCCAATTTTTCCTGCAAATTTTGAACTCTCAGAAATACTATATAAATTCGCAGCATTTCCAAAACCAATTTCGTCTATAGTTTTTTTAATTTTAATAAATGTGTCATTGATATTTTCATCTTTTTTTTTTTTAAACACTATTTCAGACAAAAAGAAAGATTTATTAGTTTTATTTTCTAACTCGTTTACTTTTTTTAATAATTCATTTTTGTCGATGTTTATTTGGCTGTTAAACTTATTAAAAATTATATCATTCCAATAAAATTCAATTAGTATTTTTGATTTTATTTCGTCAGAGGAATAAGTTTTTTTGTTAGAAAGAATTTCTTCAAAACTTTTTTGATTTTCGTATCCTAATCTTACAAATAAATTTGAGTAGTATTGGTTTATTATTGGATTTTTTTCTCCTAAATCAAAAAACTTTGAAATTTGATCTTTTTTAATTGTTTCTTTGATTAGTGATTGTCTCGCTAACTCTTTTAATTGATTTTCATCTAATTGATTTAAATTTGGATTTAATATCTTTAAATATTTAACTTCTTTAGAAATATCGAAATTAGTTATGATTATATCATTCACAACTGTATCAATATTAATTTTTGCATTAATAAAATTTGGAATTTTAAAGAAAATAAATAATAAAATGAGAATTAATTTGAAATTTAACCTAATCATTTTAATTCGACAGATTTGAATAATTATTAATGCCAGTTGGAATAATTGATAATTTAAAAAATAGGGTATTATTTGGTTTGATGTCTCGATCTTTATAAAATTCACGATTGTATTCTACTGAGGCTGTCAAACAATCGTTTTCATATTGATAGGCAAGATTATAATATTCTGTAAGATTAATATTTTTATTTCTTCTTGTTGAAAATAAAATTTTATTATTATTATCAAATTTTAATTCAGCTTTGTTTGCTAAATAAGATTCTTTAACTCCCGGTTTGTCATTTTGATTAAAGTAATCAAAGCTCATACCCAAAATATTTCCTAAATTAAACTCAGTTATTAAATGTTCGTAATTTATATCACTTAAGTTATTTTTGATTGACGAATTATACTTTAAGTCAATAAAATCAATCGGCTTATATGATACTTCAGTCAAAATACTTGACATTTTTTTACCTAACTGACTACTGCTTGTTAAGTCATCATTATCCCTAAATCTTAAATTATTAGCTAATTTAAAATTAAATATATTTGAATAATTCTTTTTATCATTTATCGAAAATTCATTTCCATAAGTTAGTGAAAAATCACCTTCAATTATTTCTTTTTTTTGAATTCTATTTAATGAATAGATATTATTTACATCTATCTTCGTATACTCAGACCGGTGATCTTTTGTATAACGTGGAGCCATTCTTAAGGATAATTTTGGATTTAATATTTTTTCATATTTCTCAGTTTCTTTCCTAAGAGGCAAAGATGAATTAAATTGCACCAAACCAGATAAATAACTACTCTCAGTATTTTTATATGAATTAGAATTTTTAGCATCAGTATTAGAATTTTTAATTAATATCTTATAATCATTCAAAAAACCTTGTTTTGAGATATTAGGGGTCGATCGGAATAAAAAATTATTAATGTTCGTTTTTTCTACAACATTAGTTCCGTAATAATTACCCATTATCTGAGTATCAAATATAAAGTCTCCATCAAACTTATCTATATTTGTGAATTTTTTGTTAAAGTCTATTTTCGGTAAAATATATTCATACCTATCAGATTCACTTTTATTCAGATCTTCAAACATTAATGTCTCAAATGATGTGAGTGAATTATTTTTTTCTAAAGTAATTTTAACAGAATTCTCAAGAATATTATCACTTTCAATTAAATCTGACTCAATCTTATTTTTTTTTATATATGTATCTTTAGATACAGTCTGAATTTTTAAAGAGAGGTCATTTGTAACAAAATTATCAAAATCAAATTTTCTGTTATAATTATAAAAAAAATGATTTTTTAACTTTTTATTATCATCTATTTTAAAGCTGAAGTCTGAAATATGATTAGATTTATTATTAGCTTGTCTGTACTCGGTTTGAAGTAAAATTTCCTCATTGTTATATAGCCTTGAAGAAAAGGTTGCATCTTTATTATCAGATATAACATAGTAGTAAGGCAACATTAAAAAATTTTTTTGATTTGATGAACTATTTAAAGATGGAGTTAAAAAACCAGACTGTCTTTCTACCGTAGGGTCTGGATGATTAAATTTAGGTAAAAAAAGTAAAGGTCTATCATAAATTTTTAAAAGAGCATTTTCATACTTAATAATTTTCTTTTTTTTATCATGTAAGATTGTCTCTGCTGATATTTCCCATGGCGGACAATCATCAGTTTTTTTACAATTTGTGAAAATCCCTTTTTTGATTATTGTAAATTCATTATTATTTTCGACACTATTTCCTCTTAACCTTGGGTCATTATTTTTATTAATTTTTAAATTTTTATCATTAAGATTTACAATTACATCTTTTCCATAAAGATTATTTGTTTCAGTGTTGATATAAGCAATTTCTAATTTGAAATTATTCTGATCTTTATCATAAAAATCCAAATTTTTAATTTTTAATAAATTTTTATTAAGATCATATTTGAAGATGTCTACAGTTGATTTGTTTCCAAATTTATCTGATATAGTTGATTTATTATTTGACTCTATAATTTTATCTTTTCTATTAAAAGAAATAGATTTTGACTTAATTTGAATGTTTTGACTAAGATAATTTAATTTTACTTCTTCCTGAGATTTGAATAACAAATTATTTTGATTAATAAATCCTTCATCAAATTCAATTCTTAAATTAGTCGAGTTTATCAAAATTACAGCATTTCCTTTTATTTCTAACTTTTTAGAAGTTTTAGAGTATTGAAAATTATCAGCAATTATTTCTATATCTTTATCAGTAGATATTGCCTTACCTTGCTTGGCTTTTACAAGCTTACCATTCTCAATAATTTCTATTGATTTAGTCTCAAAACTGTAAAGATCTTGAGCATATAAAAAATTTTTATAAAAAAAAAAAATTAAAATTATGTATATAATTTTACTTTTCATGAATACTTATTAAACCCATTATTGATATTATTGACAAAATAACAATTGGAAAACCAAATGACATTATAACAGGAATTGTTCCATTGTTCGCTAAGGATGAAAAGAAGAACATCACGTAATAAATAAATACTGAGAGCAAAAATCCTGAGGAAATATAATAAAATATGGATATTTGTTTTGAGGATCTAAGCATTAAAATAGCCGAAATAACTGAAAGTATACCATAAATTAAAGGTGTAGTAAAAAGTTTTGATAAATGAATAAAAATTTCTGTTGTGGAATAACCGAATTTCTCAAAATCTTTCTTCAATTTAAAAAGTTTTTTAAAATCTAAAGTTGATACATTTGAAAAAATATTATTAATCGTTTCGTAATTAAAGTTAGTTTGAAATACAATATTTCCCTTTTCTTTAATTGTAGAATTATTTTCTGTTATAATAGGATCATAAATAATCCATTCGTTTCTTTTTATATCTATTTTTTTTGATTGAATGACTTTTATTAATTTAAAATCGCTATCGAATTCATTTATAATATTATCAATAATTAAATTATCTTTAATAAATCTTGATTTTATAATAAGTTTTTTATTATCAGTTTCATCTTTTATCCATAATCCACTATTTGTAACCATTGCTAAGAATTTATTGTCATTAGAAAGATTATTTTTAAGGTTAGAGTAATGAAATTTTAAATTTGAGGCTACATGATAATATAATGTTATATTTAGAATTCCAATAAATATAGCGATAAAGAATATTATTTTTACAATCTTAAAATTATTTAGTCCATTTACTTTTAATAAGCTTAGTTCATCTTTTTTTATAAGATCATAAAACACAAATTGAGATGTAAGTAAAAAAATAAATGGAAAAATTTCAAACAATGTTATGGGTGCATTTAAGAAAGTTAAATAATATGGAAAAATAAAACTTACCTCTACATTCTCTGTAAAAGAAATTTCTTCAAGACTACTTAAAATTATGATTAATAAAAAAAATATTAATGATAATAAAAAAAATTTTGAAAAAAAACTTTTGATTACATATTTTTGGTAAACTTTAAGCATGATCAATTTTGTTATATAATAAGTAATAAAAACTAAATATTAAGAAAATCGGAGTTAAAAAATATAGAAATAATGATATATTTGAATTTGTTGAATACCTAAGTGACACTTCTGATATTACAATAACTATAAATATTAATAAAAAAATATACCTCACATATCTTTTATATTGGTAACTGTATTTAGATGAGAATAATATTAAACATGCTAGCATAGATATAAGTGGAATGTAAACAGGTTTATAAAATCTTTTAATCAATTCTTGTTTTACTTCATCTAAACTGTTTAGATCACAATTTGCTTTATTTTTTGTTATTTCTTTATTTGAAAAACAATTTATTAACTGTTTTGAATTAGTTTCTTGTATCTTAGGTTTTATAATTGTTTGTGTTCCATATGATAATAAATCAAAATCAATTTTATCAAATTTAAACAAATTCAATTTATTTTCTGAAATATTAATTACCTCTCCATCAAATAGGACAAATTTTTTATCTTTTTTATTAGATATGATTCTACCATTTTTTGCATATATCATTCTTGAATTTCTTTTAGTTGAATCATCAATGAAAATATTAGAAAAATTATCAGCATTTTTTTTTTCTAAATAAATTGTTAATCCAGATACTGCGTTTATAAATTTTCCCTCATTAATGAGATTAGTAAAAAAATCAATATTTGAGTTTTTTAATAATTGTCTTGCTTTTAGTTGAGAGTATGGACTTAAGTAAGAACCTACTAAAATCTGAATACACATAAGAATAATTGAAAAAAGTAAAATTGAATTAATAAATTTTAATTTACTAAATCCGTTCAGCCAAAAAATATATAATTCATTATTTTCTTCAAATTTTATAATTGTATAAAATAAAGAAATAAAAAATACGAAAGGTAATATTCTATGTATAATTTTGGGAAAATTTAAAAAAGTGTAAGAAAAATAGACACCTAAGCTATGTCCATCTTCGGTAACGAAATCAAAAAAATTAACAGCCTGTAATGTCCATACTATAACGCTAAGAATTAAGAGTGTAGTAACAAAAAAAACTGATAAATCATAAATAAAGTTTTTAAAAATTAATTTTTTCATTGAAATTTTGATTTCAACACTTATATATCATCTTCTCTTATAAATTGTATTTAATATTTATGACTGTCCAAATTAATTATAAAATAAACTTGTCAAAAAAAAGCACTAATAATGCAATTTTATTCGTTGATGAAAAATTCAACATTGCTGGTTTAAAAAAACATCTTTTGACCTCTGATTACGCGTTCATATATGATTTAATTAAAACAAAGGATATTAAAAAAAATATTTTAGCATTTGATATTAATTCAAAAAAAAAGATAGTTTTAATTTCTTTTAAAAAGAACATTAAAGTTTCAGATGCAGAAAATTTGGGGGCAAAATTTTATGATTTATTCAAAAATTCTAAAGTAAATGAATTTAATCTTAATTCGGAGACAATACCCGTAAAATTAAAAAATCTTCTAGGACACTTTCTTCATGGTATCAAACTAAAATCTTATATTTTTGAAAAATACAAAACAAAAAAAGACAAAAATAATTTTACCATTTTAGTGTCCGGTAAAAATGTACCATCTTTAAAAGATAAAATAAAATTTAAAGCGATTGAAGAAGGCACATTTTATACTAGAGATTTAGTATCAGAACCCGGTAATATTTTACATCCAGATGAATATGCTAAAAGACTGAAATTATTAAAAAAGTATGGTTTAAAAATTGACGTATATGATGAAAAAAAATTAGAGAAACTTGGAATGAATACTTTACTTGGTGTGGGCCAGGGTAGTATCAGAGGTTCTTATTTAGTTACCATTGAATGGAAGGGACTGAAAGACAAAACTAAACCTTTAGCATTTGTTGGAAAAGGCGTTTGTTTTGATACAGGAGGTATATCATTAAAGCCTGCAAAATTTATGGAAGACATGACATATGATATGGCTGGATCTGCCGTAGTGGTTGGATTAATGAAAAGTTTAGCTTTACGAAAAGCAAAAATTAATGCCGTTGGAGTTGTTGGACTTGTCGAGAATATGCCTGGAGGCAATGCTCAAAGACCAGGTGATATTGTTAAATCTTATAGCGGAAAAACTGTTGAAATTTTAAATACTGATGCAGAGGGAAGATTGGTGTTAGCTGATGCTCTTACTTATACAGAAAAAAAATTTTCACCAAAATTTATTGTTGATCTAGCAACTTTGACTGGGGCAATAATTGTATCTCTTGGCTCTGAATATGCAGGTTTATTTTCTAACGATGACAAATTATCAAAACAACTAATTGATGCAGGAGAATATGTTGGCGAAAAAGTTTGGCGAATGCCGTTAAATGAAAATTATGACAAATTAATAAACTCAAAAAAAGCTGACATGCAAAACATAAACTATGTTGGTGGAGCTGGCTCAACTACTGCAGCTCAATTTTTACAAAGATTTATACTGAATAAAACTTCTTGGGCTCATTTAGATATCGCAGGAATGGCTTTTTCAAAATATGGAGGCGCTCTAAATTCAGGTGGAGCCACAGGCTATGGTGTAAGGTTATTAAATCAATTGATAGAAGATAATTATGAATAATATTGAACAAACACTTTCAATCATTAAGCCTGATGCTGTCGAAAGAAATTTAGATAGTGAAATAAAAGAAATGTTTAAAAAAAAAGGGTTTAAAATAATCAATGAGAAAAAAATTCAAATAGAAAAATCAGAAGCAGAAAAGTTTTATAAAGTTCATGAGACTAAACCATTTTATAACGATTTATGCTCTTACTTGTCCTCAGGTCCAATCGTTGTAATGATTTTAGAGAAAGAGAATGCTGTTTTGGACAATAGAGAATTAATGGGAGCCACAAATCCTAAAGATGCTGTAGATGGAACTATTAGAAAAAAATATGGAATTTCTATTGATAAAAATTCTGTACATGGTTCTGATAGTTTTGATAATGCAAAAATAGAGATCGATTTTTTTTTTAAAGATTAGAAATAACCCTTTTTAAAGCTTCTGGATATAGATGATGTTCTTGTTTAAGAATTCGTTTTGAGACGCTCTTAATGGTATCATTTTTATAAATTTTTACTTTTTTTTGAAGTATAATTTTTCCAGCATCAAGTCTTGAATTGACATAATGAACTGTACAACCAGAATATTTTTCATTATTTTTTAACACTTTTTGATGAGTATTTAAACCTTTGTATTTTGGTAATAATGAAGGATGAATATTTAAAATTTTACCATTAAATTTTTTGATAAAATTACTTGTTAATATTTTCATAAATCCAGCTAGACATACTAATTTAATCTTATTTTTAATTAATTCGTTTAAAATAATTTTTTCGGCTATTTTGATGTTCCGATAATCAATAATTTTTTTATAAATTCCAAATTTCTTAGCGTAACTGAGACCTTTAGCAGAGGATTTATTTGAAATAATCAATTTAATTATAAATTTTGAATTTTTTTTTCTGGAAAATTTTATTAAATTTTTTAAATTAGTTCCATTACCAGAGATAAATACTGCTATATTAATTTTTTTAATCCCAATTAATTTTGGCATTTAATCTTACTTTATCTTTGTTCTTAATTATTTTACCAATAACATATGGTTTATATTCATTTGAAAAATATTTATTTATCTTATTAAAATTTTTAGGGTTTATTATTATACAAAAACCTACACCACAATTAAAAGTTTTTAACATCTCATAATCAGAAATGTTATTTTTTTTTAACCACTTAAAGATTTTTAAAGTTTTAATTTTATTCAAATTAATATCAGCACATAATCCATCAGGTATTATTCTTCTAATATTATCCGATAATCCACCTCCAGTTATATTTGCACAACCTACTAACAAATCTTTCTTAATTAAGTTTAAAATTTCATTTACATAAATTTTTGTAGGTTTGATAAGTTCTTTTTTTAAAAAATTGTTTCTTTTAATATTAATTTTCTTTTTTTTTAAAATATGTCTTACTAGTGAATATCCATTAGAGTGAATACCTGATGAGGGTATTGCAATTACCAAATTACCATTTTTAATTTTCTTTTTTGAAAGAATTTTGCGCTCATCAACAACTCCAACAGCGAATCCAGCAATATCAAATTTCCCCTTTTCATAAGTACCAGGCATCTCTGCAGTTTCCCCACCTACAAGTTCACATCCAGCTATTTTACAACCTCTTTTGATTCCCTGTATTATTGATTTAAGTTTTTTTAATATAATTTTATTTGTTGAAATGTAATCTAGAAATAAAATTGGTTTTGCACCTTGAACAATTAAATCGTTGACACTCATTGCGACAAGATCAATGCCTAAAGTATCATACTTATTCAATTGATTTGCTATTTCCACCTTTGTTCCAACCCCATCAGTACATGCAACAATTTTAGGATTCTTTAATTTACTGGGAATATCTGAAATTGAGCCAAACCCACCTATATTACTAAACTTTTTATTGCCTTTATTTTTTGATGAAATCTGTGATATGAAATTTACAAATTTATCAGCTGCATCAATGTTGACGCCACTTTTTTTATAAGTAAAGGTTTTACTATTCATTAAGATATTATTTTAACTATGTATTATAAAAAATACTTATACATTTTTTTTTTAACCCTTACCTTAAGTTTATCTTTTTTTTCCACAATTAAAGCAAAGGAATTTTTTATTGATGAAATAATAATTCAAGAAAAGCTTGAAAATAATTTTAATAAAGAAAAACTAATTAATAATGGTTTTATAAGAGCCTTTGATGAATTGATGAGTAAATTAGTACAATCTAAAGATTTTAATAGAGTAAAAAATATAAAATTAAATGAAATTAAAAGTATGATCGAAACATTTACTATCAAAGAAGAAAAATTTATTAATAAAACATATAATTTAAATCTTGGAGTTTCATTTAATAAAAAAAAAGTTTTTGAATATCTCGATAATAAAAATATTTTTCCAACAGAAATAAAGGAGGAAAAATTTTTATTTGTTCCAATATTATTAGATCAAGCAGATGATAACATTCTAGTTTTCACAAATAACCCGGTTTATAAAAATTGGAATTTAAACAATGATCCTCATTATCTTATAGAATATATTTTACCTACTGAAGATTTAGAAGATATAAATATAATAAGAAAAAATTATCAAAATATAGAAAATTATAGTTTTGAAAAAATTATAAAGAAGTATGTTTTGGATAACTCAATAGTGGCAATTTTTTTTAAAAATAAAAAAGAAATAAAAGTTTTATCAAGAATTAGTCTTAAAGATGAAAAAGTAATCAAGAGCAATTCTTTTTATGATATTAGTTTTGAAAATCAAAATGAAATTGATAAGTTAATTTTTGAATTAAAAAATGTTTATGAAGATTTTTGGAAAGAAAAAAATTTAATAAATACATCAATCAAATTACCTATATCAATCCAGGTGGATAACAAAGAATACAATTTATCATTAAAATTTGAGGAAATATTAAATAAAATAGATCTTGTAAGTAATTTTTCAATAAAAAATTTTAACAAAGATTTTATATTTTATGAAATAATATTTAATGGAACACCAAGAAA
>MDTG01432174.1_pt1 | contig 12418 bp, 10 predicted proteins | sample 811421 | NCBI WGS metagenome assembly MDTG01 (sample SAMN05326645, study PRJNA326480) | marine metagenome | isolation source: seawater | place: Pacific Ocean: South East | collected 2011
ATTTTAAGGTGAAAGCCTTCAGGTAAAGAAAGCGGTTGAACAGCACCCAGTCGTTTAACAACGCCTACTTTGCCTGCATCAATAATAACAAATGAAGCAGGGAGTAAAAGAATAATAATAAATAGTATAGGAATATATTTAGAAAGTTTATTGAACATATCAGAATTAAAATTAACAGTTTGAGCCATAAAAATCTCCCTTTAAAAATAAGTTTAAAATATTTCTTTCAAAATAGTATATTATATAGTTAATGTACACAATGTTTTTTTAGGTGGTACTACTGCGGTGGTACTACTGCCACTGTAATATCATCTGGTTTTTCTCTAATTACCCCGCAAACAGATGCAATCAAGGACGCTCTATCTTTAATATTAAGTTCATCACATAATGTAATAAGTTTACCAGCTAAATCGGTTTGAAATAGTATTTTTGATGGATCATTTGGGCAGGTTTTACTTAAATTATCGATATATCCATCAGTTGCAATGATAACGGTATCTCCGTCATTTATTGGCATAATAGTTAAAGATGGTTTTTGTCGGTATGCATCATGAGCATTGATCACTGCACCGGGGTCTTCTGGGTCGGATGACTTTATGGAGGCATTTAAAAAGTTTTTTTCAAAGAAAATATTATATCCAGTGTTTAACTGTGTAACATTGTTATAATAATACACATTTAGTGGTACAGTAATTTTATTTTTATAAATAAAAGTACTAGAGTCTCCCCAAGAAAATGCAAATACATAATTTTGATTTTCATATTGAACTAAAAACGTCAGTTCAAGAGTAGTGGAACTATTTTTAGGATAAATATTCTTAGCAATTTTTTGGACTGCGTTCGTTACATCTTCAAAAAACTTTGAAATACGATCGTATTTTGATTTGTCTTGATTTATTAATTCGTAAAATATGGTTTTGAATGCATCTGAATTAATCCATATACCCAGTTGATTATTAATATAGTTAGAAGCAGCAATTCCATTTTCATTTCTTTCAAATGGCGTTCTGGGAAGTCCTATGCTGACACCGTCAGTACAAATAATAGCTTTTATTTCCGGTATGTCAGGGGGGTGTATGACAGAAATACAATCCTCATTATCCGTTTTATGAGGTCCAGGGTGGGTCGCAATAGATATTTCATTAGAAGGGATATGACAAGGCGGTTGCTGTAAAATATTTTTAATCATTTCGATATTATTTTTAGTATAGGGGTCGCTTAATTTAAGCGTACTTGGGTTAATCTCCATTATAGTTAAAAATTTCTGCATTTTTTTACAAAATTTTGAAGTGTCTAGTAGGGGTGGCGGCTGTGTCGCATAAGGCCTTGTACTGTCTAAATTTGTAGGCCAGGAGCGATAAAGTTGATTAGCTGTATTTGTGTTCGGTACCACACTAAGCAAGCGGGGTTTTTTTAATTCTTGAAGTGGTATTCGATTAAGCATAATATTCGAAAGATTTAATAAGTTAAGTTATAATTAATTGAATGCCTTTAATAATCATATTCACAGCAATAGAGCCCATAATTAAGGCCATCATTCGACCAATAATATTAATATAACTTTCCATAAAGTCATGTTTTTTAATTGCAACTCTACTGAATAAAACTTTTAACATAATTAAGCTGAAAGCAGATAGCAGCGAGGCGGATACAATGACAATGATTGTCCAAGTTGGCGATAGCACGGATCCTGCATAAATACTGGTGCTAATTGTACCTGGGCCAAGCATAAATGGTAGTGTGGCTGCGCCACCAATATGTTCAATAGGGCCTCTTAAAAGATTAATTGATTTTGGACCCGATATCATCTGTTGAAGTGATATCAACGTAAATAGAATACCCCCAAATATCATAAAAGAGCCAAAGTGGATTTGAAGCACCGATTGAAATAAGTAATCTCCACTAAACGCAAATCCGATAAAAATTAAAGAACTAATCCAAAATGCACGAAAAATAACATATGAGAACCGTTTTGAAGAAAGTGACTGAATAAGTTCAATGAGGTAAATACTCATTAAAAAAGGATTAAACATAACCAATAATAATATTAGAATATCAAAAAATTGATTTGGCAATATACTCATTATCATTTTTATTATATAATAAGAATTTAAAAAAATGCAATAAAAAAGGTGTATAAATGACAAGAAAAGCATTATTAGTTATTGATCATGGTTCTAAGCGTAATAGTGCAAATATTATGTTAAATGATGTGGTTGAATTATTACGTCAAAAGCGTCCTGATTTAATTATTGTTGGGGCACATATGGAACTTGCAAGTCCCAGCATTGAAGAGGGTATTCAGGATTGTGTTGACAGGGGAGCAACTCATATAATTGCTCATCCGTATATGTTGTCTCCAGGTAGACATGCCAAAGAAGATATTCCACACATGGTTAGAGAGGCTTTAAAATTACATAAAGGGTTAACAGGAGAAGTAACAGCCCCATTGGGAGTAGATTCATCATTAGCTGAATTGGTATTAAAGCGTGCTAACCTATAGGATCTTTAGTGGTATTACCGTATAATAATAGATAGTGGTATTAAATAAGAAACAAATGGGTTTAATTAGATATTATGTTTAGGAGGATTTGATGAGTTTAAATATTTATTATGATAATGATTGTCATTTTGAGGGGATTAAAAATAAGAAAATTACAATTTTGGGTTATGGAAGTCAAGGTCATGCCCATGCACTGAATCTAAAAGATAGTGGTGCGCTAGATATTACAATTGGCTTACGTACTGGATCTACTAGTCAAGAGCGTGCTGAAAAAGCAGGGTTTCAAGTGTTAGATCCAGTCTCAGCAGTTAAAAATGCCGATATTATTATGTTTTTAGTACCAGATGAGCAGCAGGCATCATTATATCAACAAGTGGAGTCATCCGTTAAACAGGGAGCCGCATTAGCATTTGCACATGGATTAAATATTCATTTTAGTTTAATAAAACCCCGTGAAGATTTAGATGTATTTATGACGGCACCTAAAGGGCCAGGACATACCGTTCGAAGTGAATATTTAAAAGGTGCTGGAGTACCCTGCTTGATTGCAATAGCAAAAAATATATCGGGTCAAGCAAAAGAGATTGCCTTGGCATGGGCATCAGGTGTTGGTGGCGGCCGTGCTGGGATCATTGAGACAACATTTAAAGATGAATGTGAAACTGATTTATTTGGAGAACAAGCGGTGTTATGTGGGGGCGTCACTGCATTAATGCAGGCGGGTTTTGAGACATTAACAGAAGCAGGATATCCCCCAGAAATGGCATATTTTGAATGTTTGCATGAAATGAAACTCATTGTAGATTTAATTTATGAAGGTGGAATGGCTAATATGCGCTATTCAATTTCTAATACAGCAGAGTTTGGGGACTATTTTACTGGCCCTAAAGTAATAACAGATGAGACCAAAGCCGCAATGAAAAAAGTATTAAAAAATATACAGTCTGGTGAGTTTACAAAGACATTTATTGAAGACTGTAAAAAAGGGTACCCTCAAATGAATCAATGGCGTGCAGCAACAAAAGCACATCAGCTAGAAGCAACGGGTGAAAAGCTTCGTGGTTTAATGTCTTGGATTAAAGACAATAAGTTAGTCAGTGAAACAGTCAAGTAGCGTTTATTAAATTCAGTTATCATATTAATTGTTTTTACGCTTTTCCTACAGAAGAGTGTATGTTTGATCATTAATAGTTTATGCAATATTTTTTATGCAAGCCTTAAGTAAATAGGATTATCTTATAGTGTAATGATAATTAGTTATCGTGTTTTAAGATGTTTAATAGTATCGTTATTAATGGGGTCTAATTTTTTAGGAACTATTGATGGGTTTTTGTATAGTGTTGAATTGACTGGTAAAGCAGTTGTGACGAATACTGACTTACTTGATCCAATTAAATATAGGAATGATCGTTATCTTATTGATGAAATAGATCCATTAACAAAACCTGTTCAACAGACGATTAAAGAAGCGGTTCAACAAAGAAATATTGAGATTAAAAAAAAGGGGGAGATCACAAAGTCCATAGAACTATTTAATGGAAAAACGACTACAATTTCTTCAGCACAAGGTGCCGTAAGTATTGTAGATAATGAAGGGAAATTAATAATGCCATCCGGGACATTTCAGACGCCTATCCAATATTATGATTTGCCAAGTGAAATAACTAAAGCGTCTCGAAAAGAAATTATTGATTTATTAGATAAATTAAAAATTACAGATAAAGTTAATTGGGGTGATTTTTTAACAGATAATGAAAATATTCCAAATATACTATTAGAATGGGTAGATAAAAGTATGTTTGATAATGAACATGAAAAGCAAAAAGCAAAAGAGTTAGTCATTAATAATTATAGTGCAATTCAAATATTATTAAGGGATAACGTTTTAAATCAAGAAACTAAAATTAAGGAAACAGCAAACAAAATAACATTGCAGGCAGGCCAATTATTTGTTGAAACACCAATAGTGAATAAAAGTTTAGAAATAGAGAAAGGAATATTAAAATCAGTTGCAAATATCAATGTAAAAATAGAAGGGGAAGGGCAGTTGATTGTTGCTGCTGAGGCACAATTAAAAATGCCGCTAAATAGCCTGGTTTCTGGGTATCGGTTACAGATCCATGGGGGCAAGTTAATGATTGAAAATGAAGAAGAAAAAAAGGGGACACTTGTAAATGCGAGTATAAATCAAGCAATACTAATGTCTCAATCAGATCCCTTAAATGAATCTGAATCAGTTTGCAACCGAAGTTATCAGTTATTTGAATTTACAGAAATTATTGGCAAATTTGATCATGTTACGTTACCAGAAACAGCATTAAATTGTAGTTGGAATCTGAGTCAGCTATATTCACAAGGACATATTTTTGAAGAAAATAAAGGACTGGATACTACAGAAGTTCATAATACTGGGGTTGACCATTTTTATGCTTATCCAAGCCCAATTGAACAAGGAGAGGACTTGCGGCTGGGTCTATATTATGGCAATCAAATTAATGATGATGCAAGGTTTATCGTGTATATATTTGATATGTTAGGGCAGTTACATGTTAAGAAAGAAGCATTTCAAAAAGGTAATTTAGTAAATTATCAGGATAGTACCTATTGGTATAGTGAAATAACAGTTTTGAGTGATGAGTTTCATCATATGGCTGTTGGTGGATATAGTATTTTATTGGTGTTAGCTGGAGAAGTCGTTCATAAAACAAAATTAGGAGTAATACCGCGTAAAAAGTAACGTTAGGTCAATGAAGAGGATGGTATGAAGTTTAGTGATTGTATTTGTATATTTATCATAGTCAGTATTTTAGCAATTCAGTCAAAAGCTGAAAACATACTTGATATAACAGATTTAGGGGTATCTGCTGAGTCAATTGCATTGGGTGGAATTAATTCAAATTTAAAAACCGCACAGGCTGTATTTGTAAATCCAGCACAATTAGACCATCAAGTTAAGTGGTCTATTGATACCTTTTATACAACAACCATTCAGGATGTATCAGTCCAAAACCTTAGTGTATCCCAATCGTACAAAAACTTTGTAATCGGACTGGGTTATGCAGCGTTAGGTATCAAAGGAATTCAACAAACAACAATAAACAATAATAATTCAGCAGTTAATAATATTATTTTGAGTTCAGCAGCCCCTTATTCATATTATAATAGTAAGTATTATGTGGCGGGAAGCATGGCACTTCTGCAAAATATTAGTTTAGGCGCATCAATAAAAATACTGCATTCAGAAATATATAATATTGTTGGACAAGGAATCAATAGTGACTTTGGGGTATATTTTATTAAGTCTGGATATCAGTTAGGAGTTGGAGTTCATAACATATTTCCAGGATTAAATATGAGATATTCTGATGGTCGGTCAGGGGAGGACTTGCCATTTAAACTGTTTATTAATAGCTCTAAAAAAAGCAATTACAAAAATATAGAATCATCAATTCATTTTCAGTTAACTCAGTACGAAAAATATCCCTTATTTTATGCAGCTGGAATTGCGATAAAACATCAACATTTCCCTTATATTGAAGGATTGTTTGGTTTGCGTACCATGTTGCATTTAGATGAAACAGTAATGCGAAAATCAGTAGGATTAAATTTAAAAGTTAAAGGGATTAAGTTGAGTTATGCCTATGAGCAGACAGGAGTAATTTATTACGACAAGATGCACTATATTTCCTTAAGTTTATTTAATCAAAGAAAAACAAGATATAAGCAAAGTCAATTGGGTATTTCAAAAAAAATAAAGTCAACAGAAGCAGCAATAAATGGGTATAAGAAAAAAATCAAAAAAATAGACGCATATCAGCAAACGATATCAGCGTTATTCAGTAGAACCAAAAGTAAATTAATACAGTTAAAGCTGATAAGTGAAGGTCAAAAAAGTATTCGAGATAGTCAATTGAAGGCAGATAGGAAAAAGTTGAAAATGTTATTAAAAGTTGAAAAAAAAGAGTTAAATAGGTTGTTAAGGCGCCAAATAAAAGGTCAGCGGCAAATAACTAAATTAAAGAAATTATTGCAACGGTCGCAAAATAGTATTAGGACTTATGAAAAAAAATATCAGTTAAAAAACGAAGAGCAGAAGCAATTACTCGCTAACAAAAAGCAATACGAATCGAATAGGTCCGTTTTATCAGTTAAAAATAAAATTGAAATTAGAAAGAAAATTAATGATTCAAAAGTAAAACGTGAAAAGATTGTGATTGCAATCAAAAAAGAAAAAAACAATATTAATAATTATCAGGCTCAATTAAAAGAAAAACAAGATATCATTTTTAATGAAAAAGAATTAGTTAAAACGCAGCAAGAGAAGGTGGATTATTTATATTATGATTTGTATCCCAAGAGAGTGATTAGTCAGTCTCTCAAAGAGTTACAGAAAGAATTGTTAAAAACCAATAAAGTATTGAATATGAGAACAAGACAATTGCAAGCGCAACAAAAAAAACTTAATTATTTGTTTGAAAAACAAAAAAATGATAAAAGTTTGAAATAATCAATCTTAAGCTGAAAAATAAATAAGATTAAATAAATAAAGATCAATCTTGAATAAATTAAAGTAGCTCTGTCGCGAAATGCCTAATCTTCACAATTTTCACCTTCGTTATGGTGCGCTGCACCACTTCCTCAGGCGATAAATTGCAAATCTTATGCCTTTGGCGACATCGCATTCAATCGATTTTTTCTGTGTTTCGACAGTCCCAAAGTGATTAATTTTAAATCCTAGACATTTGGCGACATCGTAATCGATCGTGGTTTCTGTTTTGCGATAGTCCTATCAGTTGAAATGCTTCATAAATATTGCAAATTAACGTATAATTGAAAGTGTATGTTGTGCCTAAAAAATCATAAGTACACTAATATGTGTATCGCATATTTAAGCTGCTTACTAGGTATCATCGTTATTACGCCAAACTCATTAACAGCGTTAGGAGATCCCCCACAATTTGATGATGTTAACACATCAAAATATGGGTTTTTAAATCCAAAAGTTCAAAATTCAGATTTACCACCAATTAAAAAAAAGTCAAAAAAACAAACGCAAGAAGAAAATGAAAAAAAGACACAATCAAAAGAGCAAAAAAATAGTAATTCAAAAAACATTGAAAGTGCAACACTTGAGGATGCAAGTAAGGCAGTATTAATCAATCAACCAGATCAAAATGAAATAGAAAGTGTAGATGATCGTGAAGGGACTGATTTAATTGTATTGGAGACGCCAACAGAACAGAGTATTGATGATCAAAAGCGCAATAAAAAGAAAAGACAATTGCTAAAACGTAAGCAATTTAAACTTGCAGCGCAGTTATTATCGACAGTGCCTGTTAACCAATTGACCATTGCTGATCAGCGTTTAATGAAAAAGTTGCAGTTGTTTAATTATATTGAAGACGAAGCGTCCAAAAATGTTAAATTATTCGGAAAAGATGAATCAATAGATGAAGAGACGCTTAAAACAACAGATCGACTCTATAAAGCAGCGCAGCTCAGTTATATTGAAGAAAATAATAATTTAGCACAAGACTTATTAGTTCAAGCATTATATTTGGATCGTCGTCATTTTAGAGCTAAAAGTTTAATGAAATATGGATTGAAAAAGCCCCGGGGTACTTATAAAATAGAAAATTTAGAACGTAAATATTGGCAAACTTCATTAACTAACTTTTACAGTGGTTACCCCGAAAAAGCAATAAAAGATTTAACAGTTTTAGCTCAGTTTGAGCCTGAAAACGCCTTGGTATTTGAGCGGATGGGTTCTGCTTATTACAGTATGGGTAAACCCAAAGAGGCAATTGAATCTTGGAAGCGTGCATTATATTTAAATCCAGATAATAAAGAGCTTAGAACATTTATTTTAAATGCAGAAAAAGAAGTGAAACGTCAAAATGAAATTTTAAATTCAATATTAGCTAAAAAGAAGAAGAAAAAGCAATTAAAAGTTACAGAAAATGACAAAGTACGTATTTTAGGCGTGTATAATGATTCAAATAAAGCATATAGCTTTGCTCAAGAAGTTCGGCAAGAATTAAAAACGAACAATATTCTTGTCGAAGAGCGATTAGATGGAAAATGGGAGGTCAAAGTAATTGACAAGGGTGTAAAAGGTAAGGAGACAAAAAAATGAAGATGATTATTACGGCATTATTTATGTTTTTAATTAGTATAAGTAGTACAAGTCAGGCCATTTCAGATCAAATTTTATTAGAGACTAGTTTAACTGAATTGGCGCAGAATGCCTTAGATAATATGTATGGTAAAGGAAATTTTATTGTTCGAGCGCGGGTGGCAATGACAGCGGCAAAGTATGAAGTAAATTATACCAAAGAGTCTTCTCCTCAATCTAACAATAGCAAAGCGAATAAAGATCAGAAGCAGCCTGTTTATATTTTACCTGGTGTACCTGCATTAAAAAACATTGCGCCAGATGCATTTAATAAACTACCGTATGACTCTGTTACGCAGATGATTAAGCCAAAGATAAAAAAAATTCATATTTATATGATTGTTAATAAAGGGTTGCCAAAGCGAAAAGCGAGAGAAGCACAGCGAATCATAACTGAATTATTAAGCCTAAATGATAAGCGAGATAGTATAAAAGTCACATATAAGCGTTTCGAAGTCAATGATAATGCAGGTACTCAGCAAATTACGTTAATACCAGGAGATGAAAAATTAGTTAGCTATCAAAATATATTTTATTTTGTGATTATTTTATTGTTAATGGGCGGGTTAATTGCGTATATTATTTTTCAGCGAAAAAAAGGACTACCTGATCAGGAATCAAGTTCAATGGCAGGCGGGGTGTCTGTTAGTCCTAATATTGAAGTGAGTAACGATAATGAAGGTGGCGAATCGCAGTCATTAATAGTCAATGATTCAACGATGAATTTTTATTTTCAGTTTATTAATAAAGAGAATATTAATAATTTTATTTTTTTATTAAAAAAGGAGACGATTAACCCAGAATATTTAGCCATTATTTTGTCATATCTTCCATCATCCTTGTCATCAAAAATTCTATCAGAGTTAGATATGGATATTAAGCGCGCAGTGATTAGTCATTTAATTAAAGAAAAGTTGGGTAATAAAGAGTTAATTGAGCAATTAGAAGGAAAGTTAAAGAATGCGATGGAGTGTTTTATTGGGGGAGAAAAAAAAGTGGAGTTATTATTAAGTGAAACAAATTCTCATGAAAAGCAACAGCTTTTAAATACGTTAGAACAACATGATCCTGGATTGTATCAAAAAGTACGGAAAATGGTTATTTTGTTTGAAGATCTTCAATGGGTATCTGATGCTGAAATTCAGTTGATAACATCAGAGATCAATTTAGAGGTCTTAGCCATTGCCTTGATGTCAGCGGACCAATCATTATATGATCGGTGTTATACCAGTTTATCTGAATCAGCTCAAGCAATGTTAACTCAGTATTTAGAGCTTAAAAAAGAAGAGGTTTCTGATGATGATATACAAAAAGCGCAAGATAGAATTTTAAAACGAATTAAGGTTCTCATTGGGCAAGGAAAAATAACATTAAATCAGCAATTTGAAGAAGGAGGTTAATGCAATGGATATTAATTTAATTTTAGGAATAATAATTGCCTTTGTCTCCATCTATATCGGCGTGCCAGATGTTCGTCAAGATCCGTTAATTTATCTTCAATTAAACAGTTTTTTACTGGTCTTGGGAGGGACAATTGGATCAACGTTAATTAGTACCTCTATTACTGAGTTTTTAAGTTTAAGTAAAGTGTATTTACGAATTATATTAGGAAAGCGTTTATTACAGCCCAATCAAGCGGTCAAAATTATGGTCGAAATATCTGAACGTGCGCAAAAAGTAAGTAAACAAGACCTAATTTTATATGTGTCCAAATATCAAGATTCATTTTTAACCAATGCAGTAGAGTTAATGTCAATTGGACTAGAAAAAGAGTTTGTTAATCAAACATTAGAAACGGCCATAGAAGAAGATCGAAGGCGTAATACGACAACCATTAACATGATTCGTAAAATGGGATCGTATGCCCCCATGTTTGGGATGGCAGGAACTGTAATTGGTGTGATTCAAGTTCTAAAAAATGTAAATGATATCGATAATATAGTCAGTGGGATGGCATTGGCGTTATTAACAACATTATATGGTTTATTTTTCTCATCAATTATTTTTATTCCCATTTCCAATAAAGTTCAATCACGTAGTGACAATCAAGGATTAGCTGAAGAAATTATTCGTGAAGGCATATGGATGGTCATGGAGAAAGAAATTCCCTTGAAAGTAGAGAAGTATTTATCTGCATTTCTAACTAGACAGGGTAATGAGAAAAAATAAGCGTCATATTATTGATAGACCTTCTATCTTAGAAGGAGATGAAGTCAGTACGGTTTATGGGGACATAGTCACCTTTATTATGATGTTATTTATTTTATTATTTATTTTATCGTATAACAAAAATAAAGAAGCTGATTTTTTTATTAAAATGCAGCAAAAGATTAGTGGTAAGGCACAAAAAGAAAATCAAACATTATCAACAGATCACTTATTGGTCAGCCAATTACAAAATTTTATTAAAACCCAAGATTTAGAAAAACATACACAAGTATTAGTGGATGAACAAAAAATAAAGCTGATATTAAATGCGCCGACATTTTTTAGTAGCGGTAGTGCGATATTAAGTTCAAGAGGCCAGCGTGCAATTACGGGGTTAACGCAACTATTAAAAGGCGTTGATAACCCGATAATGATTGAAGGTCATACTGATAATATTCCAATTAAATCATCACAGTATGACTCTAATTGGGAGCTCTCTTTTCATCGTGCCTATTCTGTTTTAAAAATATTAATCAATCGGTTAAATCATACACCAGATACATTATCAGCAACGGGTTATGGTGAGTATCGACCGATCGCATCTAATGACACATCAGAAGGTCGTGCGCGTAATCGTCGTATTGAAGTGAACATTATTCGACTCACAAAAACAACAACAAAGTAAGCGTCATCAAATTTAATTTAGGTAAAAATAGGAGAATTTAAAAATTCGTCATTCGTTTCAGTATGTTTAAGTAGTTTAATTAATTCTTCAGTAGCAGTATCTGAGTCAATATTTTTTCTTAGCATGTAGGCTTTTTTAAGTGTAGACTCAGACAGTAGTAAGTTTTCTTTACGAGTACCTGAATTAATAATATCAATGGCAGGATAAATGCGTCGATTAGCTAGTCGTCGGTCAAGATGAAGTTCCATATTACCAGTTCCTTTAAATTCTTCATAAATAATATCATCCATCCTGGAGCCAGTATCTACTAATGCCGTCGCAATAATAGTGAGACTACCACCGCCTTCAATATTTCTTGCCCCACCAAAAAATCGTTTTGGTTTATGCAGTGAGCTGGGGTCTAATCCACCAGACAGTGTTCGACCAGAAGGTGGAACAACTAAATTATACGCGCGAGCAAGTCGCGTAATACTATCCAGCAAAATGACAACATCCTTACCGCTTTCAACGAGACGCTTTGCGCTTTCTAATACTAACTCAGATATTTTAACATGTTGTTCAGGCGGTTCATCAAATGTAGAGTAAATTACTTCCCCATTCACAGAACGTTCCATATCAGTCACTTCTTCTGGTCGCTCATCAATCAATAACACTTTAATTAAAACCTCCGGATGATTTTTAGAAATACTATTTGAAATTTCTTTGAGTAGGGATGTTTTTCCTGCTTTTGGCGGTGAAACCAGCATGGCGCGTTGTCCTTTACCAATAGGGCAGAGCATATCAATTATTCGACTTGAGATAATTGACTTTTCAGTTTCGAGTTTAAGTAGTGAGTCCGGATAAACAGGAGTAAGTTGGGAGAAACTACTGCGCTTTTTTTGGAGTTCCGGACTGTCCCAGTTAATTG
>MDTG01094899.1_pt1 | contig 12417 bp, 12 predicted proteins | sample 811421 | NCBI WGS metagenome assembly MDTG01 (sample SAMN05326645, study PRJNA326480) | marine metagenome | isolation source: seawater | place: Pacific Ocean: South East | collected 2011
CATTAGGATTACAACCATAATGTCAGGCAAAGTTAAAAGAAGAATAGCTGCATCAGCTTCTAAACTTGCCCCAAAATTATTGGCTACTGTAATTTCTCTAAAAAATCCTGATACTCTGCCTAAAAGCAAAAAAAAACTGATAATCATAGTATTAATTATTTGTTTCATTTGTTGCTCATTGCAAAATCTTTACTTACCTTAAGGAACCCATTTAGAGTAATAAATAAAAAGACATAAAGTGCAATAAAAAAAGTAGGCCACATTGCATTAAATCCAAATAATCCTATAAAAAGGGATTCGAGGAAAAAGACAGTTAACACTAGAGCCTTATCATATCTAGCCAATCCTTTAAATGATTTTACTATTACTAGTAATAAAAATAAGGCTAATACAATAGAAAGAATTTTTGTCTCAAAAGTGAAGACAATATATTGTCCAACGCCATGATCAAGCATATTTATAAGCGAGTAACCATAAAATGCTAAATTTTTGTCTAGATAAACCAAAAATAAAGGGTATGTGGCTGTAACTAAAGAGACTAGAAAAAAAAGTGAAGGCTTAAAAGTCTGTTTATCTAACAAGCAAAAAAATAAAGAAGTAAGTGTTAAGGTCATGGCAATAGTAGAGGTTCCGGAGCTTACATGAGTTAATAAATTACCAATCAACATTAATGAAGCTAGACTAAAATATCTCTTATCCAGCATAAAAATTTTACATTTCAATAATGCATAAATTAGTATAGTTGTTCCCAAAAATGCATAAATCATTCTTCCATTTGCAAAAAACATTAAGCTTCCCATAAAGGTCAGAGAAAGTAAGTCTATAAGGCCCAAATCTGATCTTAAGAATAAATTAACAATCCTTGATAAAAAATAACTGCTTAGGGTTATCATAAAGATACCAAAAATAGTAAATAGAAAGACCAAGTCTATTGTGAATAGACTGGAAAAGAAGAATATAGGATAGGTCAATAAATACCGAATAGCATTAGACTTAAATGCAGTAAGAACTGCTAAAGGATCTGATCCTTGTAGTTCTATGATCTGGGGCCACAAAACAAAATCTTTTCCTAAAAAAGTTAAAAGAAAGAAATAGAAAAAGGGAAAGACTAGATAAATAATATAAGTTTTCTGTATTCGCATTAAGTTTTAGTTCTTCTTGTAGATAAAAATAAAACTAATAAAATCCCTATAAAGTTATAAATAATTAAGTTATAAATAATGTTTGGACTTGTAGGTTCAATGGTTGTATTAGGTCCAGTTACTTTTCTAATAACATAAGGCGCATCTGAATCTATAATCGCAAGAAGATTCATTTCTTGCTCTTTTAACTTTAATAAAGACTTACGTTGCTCCTCTAACTTCACCTCTTTAAGCTTATTGTCCAAATAAAAGATCTTAGACAGAGTTACGTCCTTTGTTACTTGTTTAAAATGAGATTCATTTGCAAAATGTATAGCAGAAAGAATCTCAGTTGAGAGATTGCTATCTTCATGCTCCATATACAACTCTACAAATCCCAAGTCTCTGTACACTCTTTGTTTAACTTGAGATAAAAGAGTTTCTTGAAGTCTTCTTGGATCTGCATAAATATCTTCTTTACTAAAGAAAGCTTTGCCTTCAGGATTTTTTGAAGTCATCGCAGGCCTTACGTCATATTTATCTATAATTTCTTTTATAACTTCTGAAGAAAGATAATACTCTGTAAATTGAGTAAAGTTAGAGTTTGAAGAACTATCTAAGGATAAACCTGCAAACCCAGATAGATTCTGCAATCTATTAAGCGAGTCACCTAATTGATCTTTCTTTTCAGCAGAAGCAAATACTATTGAGGTTGTGTATTTATTCGAAGAAATAAAACTTATAAATATTGATAATAAAGAACTCAAGACAACTGCTTTCCCTATTAATTTCATGTTAGATTTAATGAAATTATAAATTTCTTTTATATCTAAATATTCTCTATCTTCATCCATAATAATTCCTTTAGATTGCCAGAATTGTGAATTTATTTTTTTATACCTTTGAATAATAAAGTTAAAATGACTAGAAAACCAACTAATTAAAAAAATTGATTAATAAATTTTTCTCATTGTGCTCTTTAATAGCCTTCTCACCAATACTAGTTGCGGTCTATTTGGTTGGGGAAAAGCCTATCCTTTTTTTTCAAGAAAGGGTTGGCAAGAATGAAAAAAAATTCTTTATCATAAAACTAAGGACTATGATTGAAAATCATATTGGAGAACCTGAAAAAGAATTAACTTTAGAAGAAAAAAGAAATAACTATAAAACAACGGAGGTAAATGATAAAAGAATAACTAAAATGGGTACATTTCTAAGAAAATATCATTTAGATGAAATACCACAATTTCTTAATGTTTTAAAGGGAGATATGAATATTGTAGGTCCAAGACCCGATGTACCAGCCCAAGAATATGACTATGCTCCTATTGAATGGAGACAAAGACATAAAATTAAACCTGGTATTACTGGATTATCTCAAATAGTAAAATTAAAGAATGAGAGACATAGGCAAAAAGTAGATCTTCTTTATGTTAAAAGAAAAAGCCTAGGTCTAGATTTGATTATAATAATTAAAACTATTCTAAAAATATTTAAGGGAGATAGCTTATGAAAGATTTATCGACTAATTGGAAAGGCAAAAAGCTTGAGCCTCTTCACTTATCTTTATCAGGAGACTACTCTTTTACTAATTATGGATATTCAATTCTTAGAAATGATTTAGATGAGCATAAAGGTCTTTACATAAATTTTACAGAAATCATTCAATATAGAATTCAAGAATATAGAGGGATTGATAGCAGTAATCTTGTTCTTGAAAATTATCATACATATATGCAAGAGAAGAATATTGACCATCATAATTTTATTAAAAAATCCTCTAGAAATGTTTCAGATGATCTATTGGATAATAATTTCATATTGAGCTTAATTGAAAAAACATCTGATTCTTTCAAACAAAAATTTAAACTATATAAAAATAAAATTGAATACAGAGTTGTTAGGCCTTCCAAAGAAGATAATAACCCCCTGCATAGAGATCATTGGTTCCCTTATTTTAATAACCTAATAAATATTTACTTACCCATATGCGGCAGTTGGAATAATAGTTCTTTAAGTATTGTTCCTGGTTCTCATAACTGGGATGATAAAGATGTAACGCCTACTTTTACTTATGGAGAACAGAAAAAAACAGTTAAGAATGGAGTTTCTTATTCTGTTCCTAAAATAAAAAAAACTACTAAAGAAATCAATATTCATAGGCCAGACATAATCTCCGGAGACTTCATGATATTTTCGCCTAGACTTATACATGGAGGAGCCTCAAATGGCTCTGATCAAACTAGATTCTCTCTTGAATTACGCCTGACAATAGATGAATAAAAAAACAAATATCAAAAATGTCGGTATTTTGGGATGGAGTAGTTTTTACAAAAACTATTCAAAAGAGAAGTTAGTTAATTTAATTAATCTTCTAAAAAAAGAACAGAGAAATATAGTCTTACACTCTTCTACAGCTTATTCTTTGAATAGTGGCTCAGATATAAATTTAATATTATCTAAACTAATTAAAGACACTAATTTAAGAATTCAGTTGAAGATCTGCTCTCAACCTAAGGAATTGAAGAGTGTGTCCACTATCATTAATCAGATCAAAAAATATAAAGTCATATTTGGTAACTCTTTAATTGGAATAACAATTCATAGGCCTAGAATAAATAAAAGAGCAGTTTTTGATTTCTTTATGGAAAAAGACATGTTTGATCTCCGTGTAGGCATCTGCCTTGAATCTTTGGATAGAGAGCTAATTGAGTTTAGCAATTTTGATTTAATTGAAATGCCCTTAAATATCTTAGACTTTAAGCTTAACTCAGAGTTATTTATGGAATGTCAGAATTCAGGAAAAGATATACTCATAAGAAGTGCTCTTGCATCAGGTTTACTTTCTAAAAAAAATATATGTTTAGATAAAACTTTTAATGATCCATTTAGAAAAAGATTTTCAAAAGATATGGAAGCTCTCAAGGATAGAAAATTGAAATCTATAAATATAGAAAAATATTTTGATACGAAGTTTTATGATAAGAACTACCTATTTGAATATTTCTGCTATGACGTGATCTCAAATCTTACAAACAATACAAGAATAATCTTCGGTGGTACTAATCTTGAACAACTGAAATTAAATTTAAATTATCAAACCTCCTCCTTTAGCAATGAGATGGGCGCAGAAATTGAGGAAAAAGTTCTAAATGAATGGTCTGCAAGATATTACCAATGAAGTATATTTTAATTTGTGGCAATCCTGAAATCGCAAAACACTCTCAAGAAATAGGTGTTAATACAATTCTTGTAGATTTAGAAAAATATGGAAAAATTAAAAGACAAGGGCCTGAGTCTTGGATATCAGATCATGATTTAGAGACAGTATCAAAAATAAGAGATTCTATATCCGGGGAATTGTTGGTAAGAGTTGATCCCTGGAAAGAAGAGACTAAAGAACAAATTGATGAAAGCATAGAAAGAGGAGCAAACTCTATAATGCTGCCAATGATAAAAAGCCTTCAAGAAGTTGAAGAGTTTGTTGATTATGTGGGAAAGAGAGCAAATATCCTTCCCATGATAGAAACAAAAGAGGCACTCTCTATAATAAATTCAGTTCTTGAACTTGAACAAATCGAGGAAATATTTATAGGATTGAACGATTTACATTTATCTTTAGATCTCTCGTTTATGTTTGAACCACTCTCCCAAGGCCTTATTGATAAAGCATCAGAATCAGTAATAAAGAAAGGTAAAAAGTTTGGTTTTGGTGGAATAGCTCTGATTGGAGAAGGTGAACTAAAATCTGATCTTATCTTAAGTGAACATATTAGGCTTAAATCTTCTTCTGTAATACTTTCAAGATCTTTTCATAAAAATGCCAAAGACATTAAAGATCTTTATTCTAAAATAGATTTTAAATATGAATTCAATAAATTAAAAAATAAGGAATTAGAAATAAGAAGCTTATCTTCTAAAGAGCTAGAAAGAAATAGAAGCAGATTATATAAAGAAGTAATCAAGATAATAAATTAAGTATGTGTGGAATATTTGGAAATTTAAGATTCGATGGTCAAGAAATTGATAAAGCTCTTTTGAAAAGAATGGGAGATGTAATTAATCATAGAGGGCCGGATGATCAAGGTATCTTTTTTGATTCAAATGTAGCCATTGGTAATCAAAGACTATCAATAATTGATGTAGAAGGCGGAAATCAGCCTTTTTTTTCTGAAGATAGAAATATTTCTCTTGTCCAGAATGGAGAGATTTATAACTATTTAGAATTAAAAGAAGATCTTTTAAAGAAAAATATCAGCTTTAATACAAATTCTGATACTGAAGTACTTTTAAAGCTTTATGAGTGCTATGGTATAGATTTCATAAAAAAGCTTAATGGAATGTTTGCTATAGCAATTTATGACAAACGGAAAGAGTGTTTAATACTAATCAGAGACAGGATAGGAGTGAAACCTCTTTTTTATTACAAAAGTGATAAAGAGTTCATTTTTTCTTCTGAAATAAAATCTCTTTTAGAATGCAATATAAAGAAAGAAATTAACATTGAGGCTTTAAATAATTATTTAACTTTCAATTATATTCCGCCACCTATCACAGCATTTAAAGACATATACCACTTAGAACCAGGGTCATTTATGGTCATTAATAAAAATGGGCAAGAACATAATTCACGCTGGTGGAACTTATCTGATCAAGAGCAAGAAGATGTCTCAGAAACAAATGTTATTGAAGAATTTAACTCCATATTATCTGAAGCTGTAAGAATAAGACTCAGGTCGGATGTTGATTTCGGAGCATTCCTGTCCGGCGGAATAGATTCTTCTTCTGTTGTAGGCTATATGTCAAAGTGGCTAGATCAACCAGTAAAAACCTTTTGCATAGGTTTCAATGATCCTAAATATGATGAATCACCATATGCGCTAGAAGCAGCAACTCTATTCAATACAGAACATTACTCAGAGAAGGTAAATCCAAATATGTTAGATTTATGGGATAAAGCAATCTACCATTGTGATCAACCTCAGGGAGATATCTCTTTCTTGCCTACAATGAAAGTGTCAGAGATGGCAAGTAAAAGAGTAAAAATGGTTCTAACTGGAGATGGAGGCGATGAACTCTTTGCTGGCTATGAAAAATATAGGGACTTTTTTCAAGAAGAGGAATATCTTAAGAACTCTGAGAAATTTAAATCTAACTATCTTGATAAGATAAGCCTTTTTACAGCTGAAGCTAAACTTAGATTATTAAAATCCAATTTGATTGACTTGGATGTTCCTAAAGAGATATATGAATCGACACTCGCAGAAGTCGAACACTGGGATAATATAAATAAAGCTTTATATATAGACATGAAGCTTCTGCTACCAGGAAATAATCTAGTCAAACCCGACAGAATGGGTATGGCACATTCATTGGAAGCCAGAACTCCTTATTTAGATTTTAGAATGATGGAATTTGCTTTTAAATTAAATGGAAATCTAAAAATCAGGAATAATGAAACCAAGTTTATAATGAAGAAATCTTTAGAGAATATACTTGGACAAAACTTAACATATAGGAAAAAACAAATGTTTACTGTCCCTATAGGCGATTGGTTTCAGGGTGAGCTTGCAAAAGAATGTAAAAACTATCTTGATGAGATAAATTCAAATGAGATCTTAAATAATTATTTTCATCTAGATGAAATATCTAGGATATTCTTAAACCATATAGAGAAGAAAGAAAATAATACTAGGGAAATTAGAAGCATAATTGCCATACATAAATGGACTAAAATATTTAAACTATAGTTTTATTTAAAGAATCTCAAAGCAGATTAAATTTTATAAAATTTATTTAAATCATTTTAGACAATTCTTTAACAATAATATCTGTGGCTTTGTCCTTTTTATAATTTTTGTTTGTTCTTATTTCATCAATATTTATCAAATCATCAAGAGCAGAATTTAGTTCCTCTAATGAACCTACGGACTTTCCGTAACCCATAGATGTTAATGGTAGGTCTTTAGCAATAGTTGAAAGCTCGATATTAATTACTGATTTACCAATTAAAGCGGCCTGAAGTCCGACAGTTGAAGCTGAATGAATGACAATGTCAACAGCGTTTAGAATGGAATTAATATTCTGTGTTTGATCTGACATAAAAACTCTTTCTCCGGTTCTTACGATTTGTTCTTGATTGGGATGGCGTCTAATAATCAAATTAACATTATCCCTTGATTTAACATAATCTCGAAGAGTCGATTCAATTTTTTTAGGGAGTCTCACGTCTCCTTTTTCCCCTGTCCAAACATTTATTTTTTGCTCCTCAGTTGATGCATATAAAATATTAACTTTATCGTTCAGTCTCATTTCTTTCTTAATCCTAAGGCCTTCTTGTAGAAATCTTTTCTCATAAAGCGAATCAAATGCTGGATTACCACTCACAATAATATCTTTTTGGGGTCTCCCCTTCTTTATTAAGAAGTTTTTTACAGAAGAATTTAAGACGAAAATCTTATCCCCAAAATTTTTATCTTTGAGCCAAGCGCTCTCCTGGATTGCAAATAAATCATTTATGCAAACTGCATTTATTCCAAGCTTAGAGGCTGCATCTATAGAAGCCTTTTCAGATCTTGGTGAGTTAGAAGATATAACCATACGAGGGTTGATTGACTTTATGATTTTTGTCATAAGTTTAAGTGGATAAAAGACTTGCCTTCCCTCTGTTAGCCACCTCTTTCTTGCTTCTTTTTCACCAAACTCATCGACAATATCAATATAATTCAAGCTTAAATATGAAATAGTTTCCCTCACCCCTATTGTATTTTTTTTATTATTTATACTTTCATGTTCGGCAGCAAGCTTTCTTCCTAGTTCTATGTTTGAGGGTTCATGAGAAGCATCCAAATCCTTGTACGAGAAAAAAGGTACATTAGTTTTTTTTAAAATCTCTATTGCTGTAGTTAAAGCAAAATACTGAACCTCATAACCATCTTTTATTAATCGTTTTGCAAGAGGCAACAATGCTTTCAAGTGACCGCCACCATATGAAACAAAGAGAAAATCTATTTTTTTATTTGATAAGTTAAATATCTTTTTTATCATTTTTTTCCATTATGGAAGCAGCTTCTAGAATATCATCTTCTAAGTCTATATCTTTACTGGAAAGCTCATCCATTACGACAAAAGAATTTTTTTCAGATAATAGACTTTTATTTTTAATAAAAGCAGAGACTTTTGCAATATAGATTGCTCCATTTGGTTTATAAGTATTCGGCAGCTCCTGCCTAGGCATAAAAGGAAAGTCGCCATTAAAACCTGGTTTTAATCTACCTTTTTTGTCTTCGATTAAACTTTTAAGAACATCACTGGGAGTCTCCTTAACTGAAAGAAGAGTATCAGACGCAGTCTCTATAATTTTTTTGCAAGCTTTATCAATATGCTCAAACGTTCTAAGGGGGGAAGTTGGTTGGAGTAAAATAAAATATTCATATTTATCAACAAGATATTGCATTTCATTAAATATATTTAAAATTACATCTTCAGTTCTTGCTGAATCGCTAGATAATTCTTCATTTCTTTTATGAGGGTTAAAATCAAAATATTTATTCAACCTAAGAATCTCATCACTATCAGACGATACGATTGTTTCGGAGATATATTTACATTGAATACTTGCTTCAAGCGTCCATTGAATAAGTGGTTTCTTATTTAATATATAAAGATTCTTTTTGGGTATTCCTTTTGAGCCTATTCTTGCTGGAATTATTGAAAAAAATTTAGGCATTTCTTAATAAAATTGGCATTTTTAATCGTCAGTGCCTTTTTTTGATGCTGTATGTCTAAGTTTCCAATCATTTCCAACTCTTTTCCAAATATGCGTTGACCTATGCTTCTCAACTGCGTTCCAAAAATCATCTTTAGAAATCCCCATATACTTACAAAATTCCTCATAATACTTTTCGGGAAACTCAGTATCATATTTGTCTACTAAATAGACAGCTTCCTCTCTTGTAATTTTACCATTTCGCACTTCTTGTGAAGCATCATACGAGCATCTTCCAAGACCAAACTTTATTAAGGTTGTAAAATAATGAAAAGGGTCAATTTTGTCATCGATACTACTGTATTTTGAATAAGTTCCTTCAGTCCTTTCTGGATTAGATTGAAAGCCAGTATTATCTACAGCATAGTAATAACATTCTTGGGGATCCCATTTTAGATAATATCCTAAATAGTGGACTTCAATCCCTGCATCAATAATATCTTTTTTCTTTGGAGCTATATATGGAACAAAATCATCTTTTGTATATTTGCCTGAGTTAATATATTCACTCATCTTCACTCCCCCAAACAACATATCTTCCTCTTGGCCTTCAGAGGAAAAGAAATCCATATTCATTATCGGGTTAGAGTTTTCTTCAATAGCATTGCCATACTCAGCCTGATTTTCTCCATACATCACTAATTTCACCCCAAACTTTTTTGCCATTGCTGGACCTATAATTCTTTGTCCAATGATGAATGGTTGAAAGGGATGTAAAAGATTAACAAAAGCATTACGGGTCATTTCTCTATGCAGAATGCCATTGGGTGTATATAGAATATTGTCATGTCCTCCGGTATGAATCCATTCTTGAAAGTTTTTAAATCCAATATCGGTATAAAGGTGAGGTGACCAAGTAACTGTCAATGGATTCATTCCATATTTATACTTAAGAACATGAGAAGTGAATGCACTATCTTTTCCCCCGCTTCCTGGGACTATTACGTCATAACTTCCATCTTTGCTTTTAAATTTATTAACAAGTTCCTTTAAATTTTCTTCCCTTTCTTTCCAATCAATACCAACTTCTTTTTCTTCGTGATAAATGCAAGCTGAACAAACACCTTCATCATCAAAATTAATTACTTTTTTAATTTCACCCTGCTTATTTTTAAATTCTACTGAAGAACTTGGGCGTTGATTGGAAATAATACATTTCTTGCAAAATTTTACTTCTGCAGGTAGTCCATATTTAACATCTTTCTTCGACATAGCAAATTTAGATATTTATCTAGCTAAATCTATAAAGCTCTTTATTACTTTTAGCCCTTCTTCACCGCTTTTCTCAGGGTGATATTGACATCCAAATATATTATTTTTATTAACTGTAGAGCAATATTTAAAGTCATTATACATTGAGTAAGACAAAACATGCTCTGGCTTTTCTGGATCTGCATAATAACTGTGAACATGATAGAAATCACATGACTCTTTGGTATTCTCTAAAATAGTGCTCCCCCATTCAAGATCTTTATTTCGGTGAATTGTCGACCATGAAATAAAGGGTAATTTCATATTATTTTTTAAAGGTAATTTCTTAACATCCCCCTCTATTAATCCCAATCCATTTGTTTCTCCAAATTCACTACTTTTTTCAAAAAGCATTTGCATGCCAAGGCATATGCCTAAAAATGGTTTGGAGGTTTCTACATACTCATTTATGACACTAGTAAGATTCTTGCTTTTAAGTTTATCCATACCGTGGTTATAGGCCCCAACACCGGGAAGAATAAGACCGTCACATTCTAAGATAACATTTTTATCATCTGAAAATATTGTTTTACAATTAAAGCTATTAAATGCATTTGAAATACTTCTTATATTTCCAACACCGTAGTCGATAATGCCTATTTTTATCATGATCTAATTTTTATACCATTTGATGCAATTAAGTCCTTAATGCCTTTAATTTTCTCAATCTTATAATGCAATACAGAAGCAATAGCTATTGAATCAATACCCTCTATTCTCATGGTGTCTGAACAGTGCTCTTTATTTCCTGCTCCTCCACAAACAATTAGAGGAATTGAACAAAATTCTGCTGCTTTTTTATTTAAATCTATATCAAATCCGGTTTTTGTTCCTTCCTTATCTATAGATGTAAGCATTATTTCTCCTGCTCCCAATTCCTCAACTCTTTTAATCCAGTCAAAGACATCGATATTGGTAGGCTCTCTTCCGTTATCAGTATAAGCTACCCATTTATTTTGATCAGTTTTCTTTGCTTCAATGGAAGCTACTATCGCCTGAGATCCAAATATTCTTGAAGCTTTTTCAAGAAAATCTGGGTTATTGATTGCTTGTGTATTTATCGCAACTTTATCTGCACCGGCATTTAATGCACCCTGAATATCATCAACATTTCTAATGCCTCCACCAACAGTTATAGGGACGAAAACATTATTTGTAGCTTTTTTTATAATGTGGCTAAGACTATTCCGATCATAGTAAGCAGCAACTGCATCCATGAATACAATTTCATCAATACCTTCATCATAGTATTTTTTTGCAAGATCATTTGGATCCCCAACTTTTCTTAATCCTTCTAAATGAATACCTTTGATGGCATATTCATTCTTGACATCGATCCTTGCTATAAGTCTTTTTTTCATATTTAACGAATATCTTGGAATTGCTTTTGCTTCTTAGTGGACCAAAAAGATTTCTTTTTTAGGATTTTTATAAATTTCTTATCGCTTTTGCCTGAACCAAAATGTGATTCCTGTTTAATGTATTTTGTCTTTCTTATATCATTAAGGCTATTTATTGCATCTAAAATATGGGACTTTTTATTATCGCAATGGATAATTGTATCTCCTGAGTATCTATTTTGCTGACGTGTGCCAATATCTATAGACATAGTTTTATAATACGGTGCTTCTCTTATCCCAGCACTAGAATTACCAATTATAAAATCAGAATTAAAAAGAAGAGTTAAGAAGTATTCAAACCTTAAAGAAGGATAAATACTAAAATTCTTATTAGTTTTAAGTTTTTTGTATTCATCAATAATTATTTGGCTACCAAGGTCATTGTTTGGATAAATTAAGACATAATTTCTTTTGCTTTCAATAAGAGCCTTAACAAAACTTGCTATACTTTCTTTAGCACTGTGAAGCTCTGTGGTAACTGGATGAAACATAGCAATGGCATAATCCATAAAATCTATTCCATAATGATCCTTAACCAAGGATAGTTTTGGTATTCTTTTTGGATCCATAAGATCAAGATCAGGAGATCCTATGGTGTGAATTGATGAATCAAGCTCGCCGAGCTGAATTAATCTATCAGCTGATTGTTTATTGGCTGCAAAATGAATATGAGACATTTTTGTAACAGCATGCCTGATCAGCTCATCTATTGTTCCAGAAACTTCTCCACCTTCAATATGAGCTACTAAAATATTATTTAAGCTTCCAGTAATGGCTCCAGCAAGTGCCTCAACCCTGTCTCCATGGACAATGATTAGGTCGGGCTTAATTTTATCTAAGTAGCTTGAAAACCCTTTTATAGTATTAGAAAGGCATA
>MDTG01238606.1_pt1 | contig 12417 bp, 10 predicted proteins | sample 811421 | NCBI WGS metagenome assembly MDTG01 (sample SAMN05326645, study PRJNA326480) | marine metagenome | isolation source: seawater | place: Pacific Ocean: South East | collected 2011
AGGTCCTATGAGTTCAATAGCTTTCTGCCAACAATAATATGCTGCAATTGCAGGAAAGATAACTACATAAATTAAAATAAAGATAAAAGCCTTATTTATTTTTACATCTAATCCAACTGATTGTTCATATAAAAATTGTGGAACCAAAAATATTAATCCCACGGTAACCATTAGTTGAATTAAAGAAAATTGAGATAATTTAAGCTTACTTTTTTTGAGTAACGTTGAATATAACGACCAGCTCAAAACACAAACTAGCATCCATATATCACCTTTATTAAAACTTAAAGAAATTATTTTTTCAATGTCTGCATTTGAAATAATTGTTCCTACTCCAAATATTGATAAGATTAATCCAGATATTTGAAATAAATTTGTTTTTTCTATATTCATAATCGATGAAAAAATTATTATCATTGGAGGAATGGCAGCTAACATTAAAACTGCGTTTATTACTTGCGTGAAATTTAAAGCAAAATAAACGACTGAATTAAAAGTACTAATTGTTAATATACCCATAAAACTTATTACCAAAAAGTTTTCTTTAATATAGTTTCTCTTCACTATAATTTCTTTAATCGTGAAAGGTATCAATATAAACCATACCATGACCCATCTTAAAAAATTTAGGGTTAGTGGTGGAACTTCAAATAAAGTTGCAAATTTCCCGATAATAAAATTTCCCGACCAAAACAAAGCTGCTAAAGTAAGAAAAGTATAAGCTAAATAATTTTTTGACAAATAATTCCTAATTAAATCTTTTTGAGCTGTAGGGAGACAAATCTAAATTTGTTTTCTCTTCTGCAACTATACCAGAGACAATTTTGCCTGTTACTGCGCCTAAAGTCCAGCCTAAATGATGATGACCAAATGCATAAATTATATTCTTATTTTTTAAAGAAGGTCCTAATATAGGTAAAAAATCAGGAAGAGTCGGTCTAAAACCAAGCCATTCATCATTATGTTTTTCAAGTTGAGGCAATAATTCTTTAGCACAGTTTACTAAATATTTTATTCTTTTTTTTGAGGGGGGATTTTTTAAACCTCCAAGTTCAACTGTACCAACAGCTCTTAGTCCTTGATTCATTGGTGTTAAGCCAAAACCTCTATCTAAAAATATAACTGGTCTAGAAATTAAATTTTCCATCCCTTTAAAGTGAACGTGATATCCTCTTTCGGTATCTAAGGGAATATTTTCACCTAGCTGATCAGTTAAATTTTTAGAAAAAGCACCAGAGGCAATAACAGATTTTTCAAATTTATATTCTTTTGTTTCAGATTTTATAATCGTTTCATTTTCACTTATTTGTTTCAAACTTTTAATATTTTCTTGAATAAATTTACCGCCTCTTTTTAAAAATAAATTAAATATTTCTTTTAAAATTCCATGAGGGTCTTTAGCATGCATCGAATCTTCATAAATTACGCCGGAGTCAAAAACTGGTTTTAGATTTGGTTCCAAACTTAGAACCTCTTTTTGACTTAATAGTTTTTGTTTAATTCCTAAGTCATTTCTTACTTTAATTTCAAATTTTCTGCTTTTGAGATTTTTGTTGGTCCAAACATAAATGATACCTTTTTTTTCAACTAAATTAGTTGTGTCAATTTCGTTAAATATTTCCTCATAAGCTTCGTTTGATAAATTCAATATTTGGTGCATATACTTAGCTGTATGAAGAGCCGACTTATTATTGCAGTTTTTTAAATAGTTAAAGAACCAAGGAATCATTTTCAGTACATAGTTCCATTTTAAAGCTAAAGGTCCATAGGAACTAAATAACATTTTTGGAACATCGTACAAAACGTCTGGTCTATTAAACTGCAAAACAGCATAAGGAGAAAAATGACCAGCGTTACCATAAGAAGCTGCTTTAAATTCAGTTGATAGCGGATCGTGCCTATCAAATATAGTTACTGGGATTCCTTTTTTTATTAATTGAAGTCCTACACAAACACCTTGTATTCCTGAACCGATAATTCCTACTGATTTACAATTATAATTTCTCATGCAGAAATTATATTCCAATTTTTCTTAATTAATAGTGCGTTAGATTATACGTTAAGTTCTGACTCTTTGTGCCCGTTAGTCGGCTTATTGTTTTTCTTAGGTTTTTTTTCTTCTTTACTCTTAGAGAACAAAAAATCACCTGCGGTTCCAGCTTTTTTTCCTGCACTTGGTGATTTTTTAATATATCCTTCGATGTCAGCTCCATCTTCTGTTCTTAGATTGTTGCTGAATGCAATATCACCTTTTACTACTCCCGTGCTGCCTATGACTACATTTTCAGCTGAAATTTTTCCATCTAAATGTCCGTGAATTTCTACTTTGTCTGCTTCTACCTCTCCGGATATAGAGCCTGTTTCTTTTACAACTACTTCTTTAGAGTATACTGGTCCTTTTATAAGCCCTGCTATATCGATAGCTCCAGAACTATTCACTGTTCCATCGATGCTAACAGTTTCGCTTATCAAAGACCTTTCGGTATCTTTTCTCTCACTGCTAAAAAATTTATCTTTTTTTGTTCCAAACATTTTATAATTTCTAAAATTAAATCATCATTTTGACAAACTAACAAGTAAGACAAGTAAAAAAAAAGAGAAAAAAACTCAAAATGGACTTCTAGAACACTAGTTAACCGCAGCGTCTTTATAAATTTTGCAAGACATTACTATACCTAAACCAAGCATTATGGCCAACATTGAAGAACCTCCGTAGGATAATATAGGAAGTGGCGAGCCAACTATTGGCAACATACCAAGAACCATGCCCATATTAACAACAACATACACAAAAAAGGCGGTAGCAAATCCATAGCAATAAAGTTTTCCAAAATTACTTCTGGTCTCGTGACCTATTAAAATAATTCTCAAAATAATCAATGAATACAAAAATAAAATAAATATTGATCCAAAAAATCCAAATTCCTCGGAGAATAAAGTAAAAATAAAATCAGTATGTTTTTCTGGTAAAAAGTCTAAATAGCTTTGAGAACCATTTAAAAACCCTTTTCCAAATAAACCGCCTGAACCTATTGCAATTTTTGATTGTATGATTTGATATCCTGCACCAAGCGGGTCTCTATCAGGATTTAAAAATGTTAGTATTCTAACTTTTTGATAGGGTTTTAAGAAAGAAATAGCAATTGGTAATACTGAAATAAAAATAATTGCAAGATAAGCAAAAAATTTAATCCTAACTCCAGCTAACCAAATCACTCCTGCTCCTCCAGCTGCAATTAAAATCGATGTTCCCAAATCTGGTTGGCTCACTACCAGTAAAACTGGGGCTACTAAAGAAATAATTGGTAAAAATAAATATTTAACTCGATTTACGTCGTAGGTAGATATTCTTCCATAATATTTTGCTAAAAAAAGAATTAAACCTATCTTCATTAATTCGGAAGGTTGTAAATTCATAAAATAAAAATTTATCCATCTTTGAGATCCTGAAGATGTTAATCCAAAGTATTTAACACCCAATAACAAAATAAAGCAGCCAATATAAATTAGTGTACTTGTTTGATGCCAAAATTTTATATTAAAAAAAGAAACTATAAAAAAAAGTAAAAAGAAAATTGTGAATCTAATAATATGACTTTTGGTATGATAATCATATGTTCCCCCTGCTGTAGAATACATTGCAAACATGCTTATTATCCCTAAAATCAAAATTGAAAATACTAAAATATAATCCATGGCAAAAAATTTTTCTTTAAATGTAAAACTTGATTGTATTGACTTTGGATTAAACATCAGATCCTTTCACCAGATAAGTTTGTTTGATTAATTCTGGAATTGTGTCTTTCTAAAACTTTTTTTATTACTTTTTTTGCTACTGGAGCGGCAGCACTGCTTCCAGAGCCTCCATGTTCTATAAGAACGCTAATAGCATATTTAGGATCAGAGACTGGAGCATAAGCAACGAAAAGAGCATGATCTCTATCTTTGTAATCTAACTCAATTTGTTTCACTTCGGCCTCCCTTTGAGCTTCGGTAAATCTTTTAACTTGAGATGAACCTGTTTTACCAGCAAACATAAATTTTTTATCGTTTAATCTAGAACTGTATGAAGTTCCCCCAGGTTCATTAGTTGCTGCGAACATAGCGTCTTTAACAAAATTTATATGTTCTTGATTTTTAAATAATGGTTCTAAATTAAAACTATTTACTACTATATCAGTTGGTAATGGTAAGTTAGGAAACTGGTTTTTGTAATTAATATATTCTTTCAAATTATTTTTTGGTGAATTGTCTTCAATTATTCTAGGTTTGATTTTATATCCTCCATTAGCTAACTGAGCTGTCATTAAGCATAATTGAATAGGAGTGCTTTGAAAATATCCTTGTCCTATTCCTGAGTGTAAAGTTTCTCCCAGATACCAATTTTGACCTATAAATTTTTTCTTCCATTTGGTATTAGGAACTACTCCTGATTTTTCTTCAGAGTAACCTTCAAGAATTTTTTGCCCTAGACCAAACTTTTTTGCTGTTTCAGAAAGGCGATCTACTCCTAATCTTCTAGCGATCTCATAGAAATATACGTCGCATGATCTTTGTATTGCGCTTCTCATATTCATAAGTTTATGTCCCTTTTTTTTCCAACAGTTAAATCTTTCACCATAAAAATCTATATATCCTGTGCAGTTTACTTTCGTATTTCTTGTAGCAACTTCATTTTCTAAAGCACTTAACGCCACTAGAGTTTTGATAGTAGAGCCTGGAGGATACAAACCTGAAACTGCTTTATTTATTAAAGGTTTATCCCTGTGTTTAAGGAGAGAATCCCATTCTGTCTTTGATATTCCGTGAACAAATGAATTTGGATCATAAGTTGGGGATGAAGCCATTGTTATGACATCTCCATTGTAAATATCCATGACGCAAACTGCGCCTGCACGATCTTTAATTTGATTTGATGTAAATTCCTGTATTTCTAAATCAATAGTAGTTTTATAATTTTCACCTGTTTGTCCTTTGTCTAAATGTATTTGGCGAATTCTTTTTCCGTAAGCATTTACTTCATATCTTTGAAATCCAACCTTTCCTATAATATTTTTATCTAACATATTTTCTAGTCCGGTTTTGCCTACTGCAATACCCGTAACTGACATTTCTCTTAAATATTCTTTTCTCTTCAAGTCTTTAGCACTTACTTGAGAAACATACCCAACTATATGAGAAGTAGATGGATTTGGGTAAACCCTAGCAACCGATACTATTGGCTCAACACCTTGTAATTCATGCAAAAAAAGGTTTATCTTTGAAAACTCCGACCAACTTAAATTTTCTGAAACTATTATAGGTTCCCATGGTTTTTGTTTTGATATTTTCTTTTTCAATAAAGCAATTTTTTTATCTGATAAGTCTAGTATGTTTTTTAATCTAAAAAATAAACTTTCTAAATTTAAAGCATTTTCTGGGGTAATATGAAGCTGATAAACTTTTTCATTCGATGCTATTTCTCTATTGAAAAAGTCTCTAATAACTCCTCTTTGAGGCGCTAATTTCCATTCTCTAAAACGATTTTTATCGGATAGAGTTCTGTATTTTTTGCTTTCATTTATTTGAAGAGAAACTAACCTACCGACTATTCCTGTAAAAACTAAAACTTTAGCAACAGAAAGAATAAACATTCTTCGACTGATCATTTTAGTTTTACTAGGTCCTGCTGAAGAACTAAGTCTATTCATCTCTTTTTCCTAACACAATTGTTCTATATTGATTAAATACTATCCAAAAAAATGGGTAAAATAAAAAAGTAAAAAAAGAAGTATAAAATATATCTATATAACTAAAGCTGATCTCGGTAAAATTAGAAATAAGAGTTATGTAAACTAGTTGAGAAAAAAATAAAGCGACAATAAAAGTAAACCAATCAGAAAATAATGAAGTATTAACTGTGATATTCTTTATATATGAAGCTACTAAAGAAACTACTAAATATACAATTGCGCTAGTGCACATGGGTAAACCTGTGATTATATCATTAATTAAACCAGCTAAAAATATGTGTCCGTTTCCAAGAAGTGAAGGATTTTTTAATTTCCAATAATAAACAATAATTAATTGTAACTCAAAAGATAATATTTCAAAATGATTGGTAAATTTCGTATCTGTTTCAGTAACAGACAAAAAGTATAATAATAGCAAGGGTGCTAAGCCTAAAAATTTTTCTTTAAATCCTCTATTTATTAAAACTGCCATTTAAAACTCTTTCATATTTTTAGGATTTTGTAAAATCGTGTTAACAAAGGATAGTTGAGAGGGATTTGAAAAAAGTTCAACTAGAAATTCATTATCTTCCTTAAAAATATTTCCAACAGGTATACCTGAAGGCAATATTCCATCTTTTCCCGAAGTGTAAACGGTGCTGTCATCTTTAGTTTTATATGAGTCTGGTAAATATAATAAACTTGGTTTTATTTTACCTCTCCCTGTTAAAATTGCTTGAGTTCCGCTTGGCTCTAAAACAACTGGTATTCTACTGTTTAAATCATTTAATAAAAGAACTCTTGAAGATAAATAGTTAACTTCAACTATTCGTCCAACCAAATATCCACTTTCAATAACAGGCATACCTTTAGCTATTTTTGAGCGCGAACCTTTATTAATAATAACAGATTTTAAAAAAGGACTATCTTTATCAAGTATAATTTTTGAAATAACAGTTGAATAATTTTTTTCTGTCTGAGTTTCTATTATTTCTTTTAAATTCTTATTCTCGGTTAAAAGAAATTGATTTTGAAATTTTTGACTCTCTAATTCAGCTAGTTTTTCTTTTAAAACTTTATTTTCATTTAAAGTAAAAACATGTTTTTTAAAACTTGAATTTAAAAAAGAAATTAAATTGATTGGAGAAGTTGCTACTGAAGAAACTCTATAGATTCCATCATTAAATATTGATCTGGCCCTATCCATAAACTTGCTTGGATAATTATCTAAAAAAAATACTATTAATGATAAGCTTATTAAAAAAAAAAGAGAAAATTTTTGCTTAGCACCTTTTTGTAAAAGTGCTGAACGGATAGCTATACCAAAATCATCTCTACCTGTAGACATTCCATTAAATGTTTAATTAATACTCAGATAACATTGTAGAAAATATCTCTTCGTTCTCTAAAGCTTTGCCAGTCCCAATAGCAACGCAAGAAAGCGGATCATCTGCTATAGTTACAGGCAATCCAGTATCTTTTGATATTAATTTATCAATGTTTCTTAATAAAGCTCCTCCTCCTGTAAGAACAAGACCCATATCTACTAAGTCTGCTGAAAGTTCTGGAGGTGTATTTTCTAATGCTTCTTTTATACCTGCCAACATTTGATTAAGAATTGGCATTAAAGCTTCGCAGGCATCTTCTTCTGTTAAAGCAATCTCTTTTGGAGTTCCAGATCTAATGTCTCTACCTTTCATCAAAAAAGTATTGCTAGATGTTGGCACTGCAGTTCCTATTTCTTTCTTAATTTTTTCTGCAGTGGAGTCTCCAATTAGTAAATTAAATTTTTTTCTCATGTAATTAATTATTGATGTATCCATAGCATCACCAGCTACTCTAAGAGATTTTGAATAAACTACTCCTCCAAGAGACATGACTGCTATTTCGGTAGTACCACCACCTATATCAATGACCATTGATCCTGTAGCCTCTGATATTGGGAGTCCTGCTCCGATGGCAGCAGCTATAGGCTCTTCGATTAATTGTACTTTTCTTGCTCCTGCAGCTAAAGCTGAATCTTGAATAGCTTTTCTTTCTACCGGGGTAGAACCAGTGGGAACACATATTAAAATTCTAGGATTTGCAAAAGCAGTTTTTTTATGAACTTTTTTAATAAAGTGTTTAATCATTTCCTCCGTAACTACGAAGTCTGCAATAACACCATCTTTTAGGGGTCTTATAGCAGCTATATTTCCTGGGGTTCTTCCTAACATCGTCTTAGCTTCATCCCCCACAGCTAAAACTGACTTTTTTGCTCCATCTGTAATTACTGCAACTACTGAAGGTTCGTTTAGAACAACTCCCTGTCCTTTCACTACCACTAAAGTATTCGCTGTTCCTAAATCTATGGCCATATCTTGAGACCACATTGATGATATTCCTGATAATCCTTTAAACATTTTCTTCCTTTCTATGCTTGTGCGCTAAGATTCTCATCTGGCGCTGTTTTTTTTCTTTTTATAATCATTTTATTTAAAGCTGATAAATAAGCGTTTGCTGATGCAACTAATGTATCAGTGTCAGCAGCTTGACCAACAGTTGTTTTTCCTTTTTCTTCAATTCTAACACTTACAGTAGCTTGAGCGTCTGTTCCCTCAGTAACAGCGTGAACATTGTATAATTGAAGAGTAACTTCGTGCGGATATAATTTTTTTATACATTTAAATATCGCATCCACTGGACCGTCTCCAGTCTCTGAAGCTTTTTTAATTTCTCCAAAAACTTCGAGAGTCATGTCAGCTTTTTGAGGTTCTCCTGTTCCCGCAAATACTTTTAATGATTTTAATTTTATTACATTATCTTCTGTGATCATACTATCATCAACCAAAGCAGCAATGTCTTCGTCGTAAACATGTTTTTTTTTGTCCGCGAGAATTTTAAATTTTCCAAACGCCTCTTGGATAACGTCGTCTGTTACATTTATATAACCAAGATCGTTTAATTTATCTTTGAAAGCATGCCTTCCTGAATGTTTTCCCATAACCAAAGAAGTTTTGTTCACTCCTACACTTTCAGGAGTCATTATCTCGTATGTGTTTCTATTTTTAAGCATTCCATCTTGATGTATACCAGACTCATGAGCGAATGCGTTTTTTCCAACAATTGCTTTGTTAAATTGAACTGGAAATCCAGTAGCGTTTGAAACTACTTTTGAGGCTTTGCTAATTAATTTAGTATTTATTCCAGTTGTAAAAGGCATCAAGTCACTTCTTGTTTTCATTGCCATAACTATTTCTTCTAGTGCTGAGTTACCTGCTCTTTCACCTATACCATTTATAGTACACTCTACTTGTCTTGCTCCTGCAACCACTCCTGCTAAAGCATTAGCCACAGCTAATCCTAAATCATTGTGCGTGTGAGTAGACAAAATTGCTTTATCTATATTTGGAACTTTGTTTTTTAGTGTTGAAATAATTTTAGTATATTCAGATGGAACTGTATATCCAACTGTATCAGGAATATTTATTGTTTTTGCTCCACATTTAATTGCAAGTTCTACAGTTTTGCACATAAAGTCTAAGTCAGTTCTTGTCCCGTCTTCGCAAGACCATTCTACGTCATCCGTAAATTTTCGTGCGTATGTAACGCTTTGTTTAATTGCCTCAACCACCTCTTCTGGAGATTTGTTTAATTTGTGCTTCATGTGAAGTGGGCTAGTTGAGATAAATGTGTGAATTCTAAAATTTTTTGCGTGTTTTAATGAATCTCTACAAGCATCAATATCTTTTGTAGTTGCTCTTGCTAATCCACAAGGAATTGATTTTTTTAAAGATTTACTAATTTCTGTTACTGCTTCAAAATCTCCTGGAGAAGCTATAGGAAATCCTGCCTCAATAACGTCTACACCCAATTCATCAAACACTCTAGAAATCTGAAGTTTCTCCTCTAAGCTCATCGAAGCTCCTGGAGACTGTTCTCCATCACGCATAGTTGTGTCAAATATTATTATTCTATTTTTATCACTCATTTCTTTTGTTTTTATATATCCCTTCTAAGTGACACCAAAGTGTCAAAAAAAAATTTAGGATTTTTATATTACAATTAAAACGAGAATTTGCAAAATATTTTTCTGATTAATTGCAATAATTGGATCAGTTTGGGTTAATTCTTATCTTTATCTACTAACTTGTTCTTGCCTATCCATGGCATCATAGCTCTAAGCTCTTTCCCGACTTTTTCGATAGGATGATTTGCTAAATCTTTTCTCATTTTTAGGAAATTTTTTTGTCCAGATCTATGTTCATCCATCCATTTCTTAGTAAATTTCCCTGACTGAATATCCTTCAAAACTTCCTTCATTTTTTCTTTAGTTTTACTATCAACAATTTTTTTACCAGAAACATATTCGCCATACTCTGCAGTGTTAGATATAGAATAATTCATATTAGCAATTCCACCTTCATAGATAAGATCAACTATTAATTTAACTTCATGTAATGTTTCAAAGTAAGCCATTTCAGGCGGGTAACCTGCTTCAGTTAAAGTTTCAAAACCATTTTTTATTAATTCAACAAGTCCGCCACATAAAACTGTTTGTTCACCAAATAAATCTGTTTCGCACTCATCTTTAAAAGTTGTTTCAATAATACCAGCTTTGCCTCCGCCTACAGCAGATGCATAAGATAAGGCTAATTCTTTTGCTTTTCCTGAACTGTCTTTATGTACTGCCATTAAACAAGGAACTCCTCCTCCTTTTTGATATTCACTTCTCACAGTGTGTCCAGGACCTTTTGGTGCAACCATGAAAACATCTAAATCTTTTCTAGCATTGATTAAATCAAAATGAATATTTAAACCGTGCGCGAAAGCCAAACTTGTTCCTTCTTTCATTCTTTGTTCAATGTGATTTTTATAAATTTCGGATTGAAGCTCATCTGGTGTCAACATCATAACCACGTCAGCCCATGCAGCTGCATCTGATAAAGGCATTACTTTTAATCCTGCGGATTCTGCTTTTTTAATACTTGAAGAACCTTCTCTTAAAGCTACTACGACTTCTTTAACACCGCTATCTTTTAAGTTTAAAGCATGTGCGTGGCCTTGGCTTCCGTAACCAAATATTGCAACTTTTTTATTTTTTATTAATTCTGGTTTGGTATCTTTATCATAATAAGTTTTCATAAATTTTTTCCTAATTAACTAAATATTTTTGCACCTTTTGTCATTGCGACAGCTCCAGTTCTAGATGTGCTTATAAGGCCAAATCTTCTTAAATCAAGTGTTAATTTATCTATTTCTGCCCTTAAAGCTGTTACTTGAATTACAAAAGATTTTTTTGATTTATCTAAAATTACTGGATTAAATTTTTTACATATCTTTTTAATTTTTTCTTGCTTTTTTGAGTTTGCAAGAACCTTAAACAAAGCGAGCTCTCTGAACAAAATATCTTTATCATTTCTTTTAAAATCTGCAACTTTATGAACTGGAACTAATTTTTTTAATTGAAGATTAATCTGTTCAATAACTTGGGGCGTTCCTTCAGTAACAATTGTAATTCTTGATATGTGCTTTTTTTTATCTACTTCAGCTACAGCTAGTGACTCGATATTATATCCTCTTCCAGAAAAAAGACCGGCTATTCTTGCTAAAACTCCTGCTTCATTATCAACCCACACAACAATTATATGTCGCTCTAACTTTCCAATTTTTCCAGGGACACTGTATGCTGATTTAGATTTAGGCATTAGACTAATATTTTTCCCTCTTCAGAAATTTCTTCTTCTTCTTCTGGTCCTAAAATCATTTGATTGTGTGGTTTTCCAGATGGTATCATTGGAAAACAGTTTTCAGATTTGTCAACTACACAATCAAATATTACAGGTTTTTGAACATCAATCATTTGAGTAATTTTTTCATCTAACTCATCTGGAGTTTTAGCTCTTATTCCAACACATCCATAAGACTCTGCTAATTTAACAAAATCTGGTAGAGCAGCAGTGTAGCTTTCCGAATAATTTTTTTCATGTAGCAATTCTTGCCATTGCCTAACCATGCCCATATATTCATTATTTAAAATAAATATCTTAATAGGCAACTTGTATTGAACAGCAGTGGACATTTCTTGCATTGTCATTAAAACTGAAGCTTCACCAGCAATATCTACAACCAACTTACCAGGGTTTGCTATCTGAACTCCTATAGCCGCAGGAAGGCCATATCCCATAGTTCCTAATCCTCCAGATGTCATCCATCGATTGGGTTTGTTAAACTTATAGTGTTGAGCTGCCCACATCTGGTGTTGGCCAACTTCTGTTGTAATGAATGTGTCTTTGTCTTTTGTTAATTCATACAGCCTTTGAACAGCATGTTGAGGTTTTATAATTTTATCACTATTAATAAAATTAAGGGATTTCTTTTCCCTCCATTTTTCAATTTGCTTCCACCAATTTGATGTTTTTTGTTTATTAGAGTCTAAAAAATTTTTATTTTTTTCTTTAAATCTTTTAATTAAACTTTTTAAAAGATGTGAAACATCGCTTACAATTGCTAAATCTACTTTAATATTTTTTCCAATGGAAGAAGGATCTATATCAACGTGTATCTTTTTTGACTTTGGAGAAAATTCATCGACTTTTCCGGTGATTCTATCATCAAATCTTGCTCCTATATTTATCATTAAGTCACAATCGTGCATTGCATTGTTAGCTTCATAAGTTCCATGCATTCCTAGCATTCCTAAAAATTGGGGATCGTCGCCAGGATA
>MDTG01138035.1_pt1 | contig 12415 bp, 1 predicted proteins | sample 811421 | NCBI WGS metagenome assembly MDTG01 (sample SAMN05326645, study PRJNA326480) | marine metagenome | isolation source: seawater | place: Pacific Ocean: South East | collected 2011
AGAAATGTCAGATAGTAAAGTAAAAATCTCCAATATTCTGGAAAGTCAACTTCCAGAATTTATTTTAGATGACAATCCACTCTTTAAAGAGTTTTTGGAGCAATACTATCTGTCTCAGCAACATGAGTACGGAACTATTGATCTTGCAGAGAGAATTCAAGATTTAAAGAATATTGAATCGATTGTAGACGTCAAATATACGCAAATTGCTCCAACACTGACTCGATACATCGCAAACGACGATGAACTTATCGAAGTTAGCAATCATGTTGGTTTTCCATCAAAAAATGGACTTGCAAAAGTTGGAAATGAGATTTTTACGTATACTGGTAAAAGTTCCTTTGCACAAAAGGTCACTCAGTTTACTCCAAGCAACAATCAGATCAAATTAACGTCTACTGTTGGTTTAGATTCGTTCAGAGCACAAACTATCGTTTTTGATACGGCATTTTCAAATGTTGTTGCTGGTCAGGTTTATTTTGTCACTGAAGTTATCGATTCTAACACAATTACGATTTCTGAGAACGAAGATGCCCTTGATGATGTATTAAATCTTACAGAAACAAATCCATTAGGCACAACTCTCCCTACTGCCACTAATTTTGCCTTTACTGGATGTGTCAGAGGTTTCTCTGGTATCGATAATCTCAGTAATAGTGAATATTTGAACTTTAACATTAGTCAGTCGGATTTCCACGATGCTGGATCGACTATTACTAACCTCAGTCTGGTATTCGTAGCAGAATTCTTCAGAAAGTACAAAAAGGCATTTTTACCAGGTGTTGAAGACAGAAAAATACAAAGTGTAAACATAGACAATATCCTTTCAAGAGCAAGGGACTTCTATAGTTCAAAGGGAACTGATTCTTCAATGAAGATTCTCTTTGCTGTTCTGTTTGGAAAATATGTTGATGTTGTAAAACCTTTTGACAATACAATCCAAGCATCAACTGCTGATTATGTGCTTTCCGATGTTGTAATTGTTGAAACCATCAGTGGGTCTGCAGGTGAACTTGGAGAGACAACCGTATTGCAAGGATCTGTCACTAGTCCAACTGCAAAGGGTATTGTTTCAAGAGTTGAACCATTACTCTTAGATAACAAGCGTTATCATAAGTTATTCTTCCCTAAGAATTCAATTGAGAATACATTTAATGTCAGTAAGAAAACTAAAGTCTTAGGTGTTGGTTCTTCACTTGGAACCTTGACTGTTGATTCTACTATTGGATTCCCAGATAGTGGTTCATTCTTGAATCCTGATAAGGGTGGTCTAGTAGAAACGAGTTATACAAGTAAGAGTGCTAACCAGTTCTATGGTTGTGTAGGTCTATCTACGACTCTCGTAGAGAATGATCCTATCACCGATGGTCAATATATCTTTGGTTATGAGAACAATGATATCGACAAACTCGTTACGATGAGAATTGTTGGTGCAGTCACAGGAATTTCACCTACTAACAATATTTCTAGTCAGTTTAGAAAAGGAGACGAACTGACTGCAAAACACCTTGGAGCAAAGGTAGAAGAAGATGATGTAAGATTCAACAGATGGTTCTATAATAATGTAGTAGTCCAACAGGTCAATACAGTTCTTGGGGCGCAAGACATTGAAACTTTACTTGATCACAATTTACATCTAGGTGATAAGGTAGACGTTCTGAAGCAGAATGATAACAGTTTTGTGACATCTGGTGAAGTCAGTTCAATAACCAATAGGAAGCAGTTCAGTCTTGCTAATACAACTGCTAATCTGGTTACAACTGAGAAATATGTCTACAAAAAGAAACTCAAGTTTGTAAACTCAAATCTTAATCCAAACGATATTTTAGGAAATATCCAGAATACCTTCGTCGATACAGATAAGAACGCATACGTTGCATTCTCGGGACTTCCTGGTTACGATGACGTAGAGGTTTCAGATAGATCCAAGACATTTGAATCTGGTGATATAAACGCAGGCACTGATCAGATCACCATCAATGCTCACAATTTCCAGATGGGTGAGCAGTTATACTTTGAATCAACTGCTGGAGTTTCTAGTGTAACAGCAGGAAATTACTTTGCCCATGTAGTCGATTCCAATAATATTCAATTAGCATTCAGTCGTTCTTCTGTTGATAGTCGTGCTTTCGTCGGTATTGGTAGTGGTTCATCAGATAGTAAGTATAAACTGACTCCATCTTCTATACGCGGAAAGAGTCTCGTCAGTCAGAATAATTTTAAGAAAATTGTTAGAGAACCAAATCAAGCACTTGAGCATACCGACATTATTGGTCCAATTGGTGTTGCTTTGAATGGTGTTGAATTTAACTCACCAATTTCAGGTGATGCTATCTACTATGGTCAGATAGACAGTATCAATATTTTAAATGCTGGAACTGGTTACGATATTATAAATGCACCCCAGATTGGAGTTGCAGATACTGCAGGAAGTTCTGGTGCTATTCTTGTTGGTCAGTTCAAAGGAAAGGTTGAAGATATTGTTGTTACCGCTCCTGGTTTCAATTATGCAGATACTCCTACTGTAAAAATTTCTGGAGGAAATGGAACAGAGGCAGTTGCTGAAGCAAGAATGAGAGGATTCTCTTATTCTGAAACTTTCCCTGATAGTGCAAGAGACAATCAGGAATCAGATATAATCACCTTCACAAGTGGACATAGATTCTCAGATGGAGAAGAAGTCATCTATTCTACAACAGGAAATCCTATTGGTGTTGGAAGCACCTCTGTTGGATTTGGTACAGATAGACTTACTTCTGGCGCAAGATATTTTGTTGCAAAACTGAATGATACACAGATTTCACTTGCTACTTCAGAAGAGAATGCACTTGCCAAGACTGTGATTAATATGAATGCCTTTGGTAATGGTGCTCATAAACTTTTATCAAAGGTAAACAGAAGAGTTGTTGATACTATTAAGATTATATCGTCTACTGATGATTTCTCCAATAAGAAAGTAATTGTAGATGCCGTAGCATATCCACCATCAGAACAAAGAGATCTTTACAGTTCTTTCGTTGGTGTTAACGTTGAGAGAAATTACATCTATGCAAAAAATCATAACTTCAATAGTGGCGATAATGTCGAATATGCATTCGATGGTACTGCTATTGGTGGACTATCATCGACAGTAAACTATCAGGTAACTGTCCTGGATGCTGATAGATTCGTTCTAAGTGAGGCAGGAACAGCAACTACTACCAGTAGCGTCAATTACGACAATGAGATCTACGTAGACATCACCAGTGTGGGTGTAGGAACACACACATTCAAGTATCCAGACATTGCTGTTACGATCAGTGGTCTTGTTTCTACTGGAAACACTAGCATCACTCCCTCGTATTACAATGCTATCGGCGTTCCTGTGGTTCGTGGAAGTCTTGAGAATGTGTTTGTCAGAAATGGTGGAGTTGGATATGGTGTATCCGATGTAATGAACTTCCAGAGAGATATTGATATTGAAGTAAAGACAGGTAGAGAGGCAATCATTAAAACCATTATTTCTGATGGAAAGATTGCTGGAGCATTCGTTGCAGATTCAGGATTAAATTATACCAGTCCACCTACAATTAAGGTTGTCGGTGAAGGATTCCTAGCAGAACTGACTGTGGATATTGTAGATGGTTCTATTGCAGCAGTTAACATTGTAAATGCAGGACAAGGATACAAACAGGATACTACAAGTGTAGAAGTGATTCCATCTGGCACTGATGCACTGGTATCAGCAGAAGTTCATAAGTGGACACTTAATAGTGTTGAAAGGTTCAGAGAAGCACTTGAACTTGATTCAGGAGCACCTAAGAACAACAGACTCAAGAGAGAAATGGTTCAGATCAGTTCTGGATCTAGTAAGAAAGAAACTAAGTTAGTTTCTTTCTACCCCGGAGCATTCTATCGTATAGAACTGGGCGATAATGTTACCACTGCTGGAGATGAAAAGACCGGAGCACCAGGTCAGGAGTTAGATCACTCTCCAATACTTGGATGGGCATATGATGGTAATCCAATCTATGGTCCATATGGTTATGCTAATGCAACATTTGATGGTTCAGCAACTGGTGGAATTGCAAGAATGCGTTCAGGTTATGATCTTGATCCTGAACCTTCTACAGCACTCAGACCACCTGGATTTGGTAGTGGAAAATTCACACAAGATTTTCTCTACAAACGAACCACAGGAACACCTACCAATAAAACTCTTGATGAATACAATGGTAGATTCTGTCAGACTCCAGAATTCCCCAATGGAACATATGCATACTTCTCTACTCTAGATTCTGCCAAGCAACTTGCATATCCATATATCACAAAGTCACATTACAATCAAACAGAATCTTTCAACTATAATCAAAACATTGATCAGAGAGATTCAGTTCTGAACGATGGTTCTTATAGGAGAAATGTAACTCATCTTGGATTAAACACTCCAGGTAGAGAATATACATTCTTGCAAGAAGCAATAAAATCTGAAGTGCGAGTTGACGTAGATCAAGTCAGAGCGTCTAGAATAGATGGTATTAATGTTATTAAATCTGGTATTGATTATAGAGTTGGAGAACAAATCAATACCAGTGACTCATCAATTGATGCAGAAATCGGACAGGTTTTAGGTAAGAACATTGTTTCTATTGGAACTAGCGATATTGTATTAGAAAATACTATCTTTAGTGTGAGGGGTCAGGTTGTAACCGGTGTTACTACAACACCACATGGTTTCTCTGATGGTGATATTATCGAAATCTCTGGTATTGGTTCTGCAGCATATAAGAACCTTGAAGGTTTCTCTTCTGTTGGAGTAGGCACAGTTGTGTCCAACATGAAAGTTGCTGTTGCTGCTACTACGGCAACAGGAATCAGCACTAGTATCGAACTGGCTGCTTCTGTATTTACAGAGAAATTTGAAATAGGTGATATCGTTAAGATTAGCGGTGAGTTGATGAAGATCGTTGGTGTTGATATCGTCAATAACAAATATAGAGTTACAAGAATCGTTAATGATAGCAGTGGAAGCAGTCACAATGTAGGAGATCTGGTAATCAAGCAACCTGTGACATTCTCGTTCATTCTTGATAAGAAGGTGCAAAATAGGAATATACAACTTCCTGAAACAGAAAACTTCACTGCATCTGCTGTTGGTATAGGTTCTACTTTTACTTCAGTTGTTGTCGGAACTGCTGGAAGTGCAAATGTCACAATCAATATTCCAGAACGTGCAATTTATCTGCCAGGTCATAAATTCCAGACCGGAGATGAGTTGAAAATTGTTTCTATTGGAGGAACAATTCGTGCAACTGTTACTGATGCACTGTCAAATGCCTTTAGTCTCCCCACAACTGGTATCTTTGCAGTAAGAATATCAAATGAATTCCTTGGTATTGCAACTTCTAAGGCATTTGTTGGGATCAATTCCACCCTCTTCTTCCATTCAGATACTGACGGAACCAATCATACATTATCACAAGTAAAAGATAATATTACCGGTATTGTCAAAAAGGTATCTGCTAGGGTTGAAACTAGTGAGGCACATGGATTACAGAAGGGAGATGACGTTAGACTCCACATTACTCCTAATGAAGTTCAAGAATTTAAATTGAAGTTCAATGATTCTCTGAAGAAACTCGTTGTTGATCCTAAGACCTTTGTCCCTGCAGGAATCACAACTGTAACCACTTCTAATATTACACTTGCAAATCATGGATTGAATACAGGTGATCTTGTTGCTTATGTAAATGCTGTTGGTGTTGCAACACCTCTTCAGAGCAATAGAGAGTATCATGCGATTAGAATAGATGATGATACATTCAGACTTGCAGATACGAAGGTTGAGGCATTAGCGTTCCCATTCCAGAATATTACCATAACTGAACAAGGACATGGAACTCATGAGGTATCAAAGGTAAATCCGAAGATCGATGTTATCAATGGTGGAAGATTTGCTCTGAAGACCGGAGATACAAGTCTTCTTGGATATGAAATCAATTTCTACAATGATAGAGAATTCCAATCCAGATATGAGTCTACTCTGATTCAAAGAGGTGGAGTAATCGGTGATGGTGCTGCTACCACACAAATCATAGTTGATATCAACAAGAATCTTCCAGCTAGTTTCTATTATAGAGTTGAAGGAGTTGATGCCACATTTACAGATACACATCCAAACTCTGTAGATGATTCTGTAACCAACTATTCTAATATCCGTATAGTCGATTCCAAGTTCAATCAGAACTATAAAGTTGCATCGATTGGAGTAGGAACTGATTTCTCCTTCGGATTCACTGTTGTTGGATCTGCCGAGACTAATTCATATACGCCTGCAGGATATAGCACTGGATTCTATTCTACCAGTTCCCCAACTGCGATTGGTGGCATCCATTCAACCAAGATTGTAAATGGTGGTGTCAATGTCAGAAAGTTCCCAGGAATTACATCCATAGGAACCACTACAGGCACTGGTGCAGAATTAGAAATAACAAACACTGAAATTGGATCAGTTGTAGATGGTGTGGTTGTTGAACCTGGTATTGATTTCCCAGTAGATAAAACTCTTACACCAAAAGCAGACAGTTTCCTTATTTTAAGACTTAAGAATATTAATGCACTGAAGAGTGTTGGTATTGTTACTGCTGGTAATAATTACAATGTTCCACCAAAAGTAATCGCAATTGGAAATGATAGCATCGTTGCAAAAACAACATTATCTGGTGGTGCTGTATCTAGCGTTGAAGTTATCTCTAGTGATAGTAATCTTTCAAGTGATCTCAAAGTTATTGCAACTGAGAACTCAAACGGAATCGGTATTGTTAACGCTGTCTCTGGTAATGAAATAAATCAACTCTTCCTTAGAGCGCCAAATATTGGATTTGGAGTAACTAATCCTTTCCCATTCCAGTTGGGAGATAAAATTTTTGTAGAAAACGTCAAGATCACTGATGGTCTCACATCAGATGGTTACAATTCAAGTGATTACAATTTTACATTCTTTGAGGTATCTGCAATCAACACCATTTCTGGAGTTGAGAGTATCAGTTATTCGATTGCCGGTTTAGGTAACACTGGCGGCACCTACAATATTGCCCAGAATGCACAATTTGGTCGAGTTATTAAAGTAGACGATCTAGCAACATTCAAACCAGAATTTGATCCTGTAAAATTCACAGAAGGTGAAATAGTTGTTGATTCTGGTAATGGAGATGTATTTGGTGTTGTAGCAAAGAATGGTTGGGATGAAGATTCAGGCATATTGAGACTGACTGGTGTTAATGGCAAATTCACTGAAGATACAATCGTTCGTGGTTCTACTGGTGGATTTAAGGCAACTGTTGCGGAAGTGACTGAGTTTGACTTTGATTTAAATGTAGGAAGCACATCACATGCTGCTGGTATGTGGGCAGATGATGTTGGTAAATTAAATGATAATCTCCAAAGACTTCACGATAATGATTACTATCAGAGATTTGCTTACAGTATTCGTGGTGAAATTGCACTTGATGACTGGAAAGAAACAGTTGATAGTCTAGACCACACTGCTGGTTATAAGAATTTCTCAGATTTACAACTTATTTCGCTGCCAGCAAAGACAGCAAACGTATCAATTGCGGATACAGAACTCAATCTTGATGTTCAAGTCAATAGTGAGAGATCAGTTCATACAAGATTAAGTTACGATCTTGCATTTGAAGATACAGATTCAGAAAGTCTTTCAAAGATCATTACATTTGATTCTAAGATTATCACCGACTACAACGAATCTAGAACCAATAAGGTTCTGATGATTGATGATCTCAGTCCTCAATTCAATGGTGTTGGAAACTCTGCCGGTCAACTTGTCGGTCTAAGCACCTTTACTATACTCAGTGATGGTAATTCACTGCTTCACCATTCTGTTAATCCTGTAACTGGTATTGCTGGTAGCACTATTACAATTGTAGATCACAACTTTAATACTGGTGAAGAACTTGTATATGATCCAACTAATGCTGGTATCAATACTGGATCCCGTATAAGCATTGCATCTACATCTGTTCCAGGTATTGGTGTTACTAATCTCCTGCCAGACAAGTTATTTGCAGTCACTGCCGCCACTGATGCTGGTCTTAACAAGGATACATTTAAAGTTGCTATCAGTCAGGCAGACGTAGCACTTGGAAGATTCGTATCATTTACCAATGTAACTGGAATCGGTCTTACCCAATCCTTCTCAACAGAAGGTGATCTTGCAACTACTAGAAGTTTAATCAGCATTGATAATATGATCCAAAGTCCTATTGCGGTAAAACCAGTAGGTGTTGCTATTACCATGTCTGAAGCTGTTGGAATCGGTTCAACTCAGATTACAGTCAGCAATACAACGAAGATTCAGGGCAATTCTTTACTTAGATTTGGAACTGGAGAGATTGTTAAAGTAGATCTGGTAGGTGCTGGTAACGTTCTTAATGTTCAACGTGGAATTCTGGGCACTGTTGCTGCTGCATATACTGTCGGTACTGCTAGTAGCGTCGTCACAGGCGATTACAGAATCAAACAGGGTAAGATTTACTTCAGTGATGCACCATATGGACCTGCAGGTATTGGTTCTTTAACATCCTCATCAAACTTCTCAGGAAGAATATTCTATAGATTGAACTATGGTAATAATTTCATCCTTGATGATATCTCAAATTCTTTCAATGGCACAACTGGTCAGTTCTCATTAATCAGCAGTGGTGTTGCGGTGACTGGTATTACCACTAGTCATGGTGTGGTTCTGGTCAATAACATCTTCCAGAAACCATTCCTTTCACCAATTGGTGCTCTTGCTAAATCTGATTATGAACTTGAAAAGACTGTTAGCGGGGAAGATATCGACTTTACCGGAACACAACAAGTTGGAGATCTCCCACAGGGCGGCATAATCAATGAGTTCACAGTTGGAGTTGGTAGTGGATTCCAGATTCCTGCTCGTGCCCTCGGTGCTGCGACTGTGAATGGTTCTGGTGTAATCACTGGTGTCACAGTTGGTGTTGGTTCTACTGGTCTTCTTGCTAATGGCGGTGGTCATCTCTTCCCACCAAGAGTCAGTATTGCCGGAACTATTGGAGTAGGGGCATCTATTACTTCAACAATCACCGATGGAAGAGTTACTGGATTCACCGTCGTACAGGGTGGTTCTGGATATTCTCAGACAAATCCACCTCAAATAATTACAGACGAACCTGCACCATATAAAAGTCTCACTCTGACGGGTGGTGCTGGTTCTGGTGCTGAAATGGATGTTGTTGTTGGAACTGGCGGTAGTATCATTCAGGCCGGAATCTCCTCGCGTGGCGTCGGATATGAAGAGGGTGATGTTCTTGAACTTCATGGTCTCCCATTCCAGGCTGGAATCAGCACTGTTCCTTTCACCATCACTGTCACCAATAAGTTCCAAGATAAGTTCTCTGGATGGGTATTTGGTCAACTTCTTGAAATGGATGATTTTAGTAACCAGTTCAATGGTGCTAAAACTCAATTCCTGATTACTAGAACAGAGAATGAAAGAGAATTCTACAGTATTGTTGCTGAAGAAGGATCTGGAATTATCCTTCAAAATAACCTGTTGATTTTCATCAATGACATTCTCCAAAGACCAGGAATTGATTATGAGTTCAATGGCGGCACCAGATTGAAGTTCAAAGAAGCACCAAAAGCAAATAGTTCATTTAGACTATACTTCTATGCTGGTTCAGCATTAGACTTTGAAGAAATTGATGTTGATCAAACAATTAAAGAAGGTGATGAATTAAGACTCCAAAGAGAAGTCTATAAGGAATTTGATGAAATCAAGAAGGTTAACGGTAAAGATGTTACTGTTAAGGTGCTTCGTCGCCAAGATGATTTCATCAGTCAAACTAGAAGAACTATCTACGCATTGACTGCTGCTGATACTGTTGAGACCGAAACTTATACAGGTGTCGGTATCAATACTGATGATAAGTTGTTGAGACCTATTGAATGGACCAAGCAAACTTCTGACACTGTTATTGATGGTCTTAGAATTTCTAAGTCAAGAAATTCCAATTCAGCATTGTATTTCCCATCAACTCAGATCATTCAACCTGTTGGTCCCACCGATACTGTAATACATGCTGAAAACGTCTGGTCATTTGAAGAAGTTGATAACCTTGCACAGTCTATCAATAATGTCACATTCGTAGGTTTAGCGGTTACAGACGCTACATTACCAGTTGTTGAAACTCTTAATGAAGTCTCGTATGCGGGTGACTTTGGTCAGATTACCGATATTCTAGACTTTGATTCAGGTGATGCAGGTGCAGAGAATTCACTGCCAACAATTAAATTTGACTTCTACCCACATCCATCAATCTATTCTGATGGTGGAGAAACAAATACAATTCAAAAGACTGGTATTTCAACAGGCGACTACTTCGTAATTAGAAATACCACTATCGGTCCTGGCGCTGGCGTCACTTCAATTGACGGTAGTCAAGCAAATATTGTTGCAGTTGGTTCTAGTTTCCTTGATAATGTTTATCGTGCTGCAAATGTTACTGGTTTTGCTGGAACAGATAGAGTTCAAGTTGCAACAAACGTTTATTCTATTGCAGGAATCAATACAGATCCCGAATTAGTTAAATATGGAACGTTCAGTTGGGGTAAGATAAATACAGGAAGCAGAAATGGTGAAACATTAGGATTCCAAACTAATGATCCTCTTTCTGGCGTTAGTACTTCAGCGCACGTTTCTAGAACTCGCCAACTGAAAACACAATACTAATTTCAATATAAATAATCAAAAAATCGGACAGACATGCCTGCCATAATCACTGACCAATTTAGAATTTTGAATGCGGAGACGTTTGCTAAGTCCGTGACTGGCATCGGCACGACTTCAAACTTCTACTATACCTTCTTGGCGCACCCCAACCCAATTAGGCAAGACATTGAGGAATACGGTGCATCAAACTGGCCAAACAATGTGCCAGACCCAAGAGACTCCTTTGAGCAAGAAAACATTTATCACGGATCGATGCTTTTCTTGAATAGAATTGGAGTAAATGATTTTTCAAGAATTATACCCAGAGTCAATTGGTCTGCTGGTATAACCTATGACATGTATAGGCACGATTATGATATTAGCAATTCAGCATCACAAACTAGTGCAAAAACATTATATGATTCTCGTTTCTATGTTGTAAACTCCGAATTCAAAGTTTATCTTTGTATCAATAATGGTACAAGTCCAGACTTCCTAAATGGAAAACCATCACAATTTGAACCAAAATTTGTTTCTAATACTGTTGATAAGGCAGCAGATACAGATGACGGATACCGCTGGAAATATCTTTATACAATTAGTCCTGCAGAAATCGTTAAATTTGTAACAGAAAAATTCATACCAGTTCCAAGCAACTGGGGAGATTCTAATACTGCATCAGTGAAAAATGCTGCTGTTCGTGGAAAGATTGAAACAATCCTCATCAAAAACGCTGGACAAGGATACACATCAGGTGTGTATAACGATATTGATATTCTTGGTGATGGTGTTGGTGGAAAAGTAAGTGTTACTGTAACTGATGGACAGGTTCAGAATGTTACAGTTTCAAATCCTGGAAAAGATTATACCAGAGGAGTAATCAACTTTATTGCTGATGGTAGTGGTGGATCCGGTGCAGCATTTGACGTTATCATTCCACCAAAAGGTGGTCATGGAGCGGATATCTACCGTGAGTTAGGTGCATATAGAGTGATGGTTCACTCTAAGTATGATATTGCTGATGACTTTGCACCACAAAATGACTTCTCAAGAATTGGTATTATAAGAAATCCAACTGAATTTGGAAGTTCAACCGCTATCCTAAATAAAAATACCGCAACTTCTCTTGGTGCATTAAAATTAAGACCGGATCCTGGTTCCAGTGGTGTTACCACCTCTCAAACTACGTATCCATTGAATGCTGAAATTCGTCAAACTGTTGGTACTGCTTCATCAGTCGCAGTTGGTTATGTTGCTTCTTGGGATCCTGATACTGGAGTCTTAAGATATTATCAACCTGTTGGTCTGTCAACTTTATCTAATAACAATTTCAAAAACTTTGATTTTGAAGGAACTGAACAACCAATCACTTGTGCAACTATTGGAGGAGATACTTTAGAACCAGATGTCAATTTCGTTGGAACTGCTGTAACTCTTAGCAATAGCGATATACGCAATCTAGGACAAACTTTCTTTGCAGGAAAAGCAAATCCAGAAATTGAGAAGTTCTCAGGTGATATCATTTACATTGATAACAGAGCACCAATCAGTAGATCTGAATCACAAAAAGAAGAAGTAAAAATCGTAGTAGAGTTCTAAGAAATGACCCAGAACACCAATCTCAATGTATCGCCTTATTTTGACGATTTTGATGAGGATAAGAATTATAATAAGGTATTGTTC
>MDTG01001584.1_pt1 | contig 12412 bp, 13 predicted proteins | sample 811421 | NCBI WGS metagenome assembly MDTG01 (sample SAMN05326645, study PRJNA326480) | marine metagenome | isolation source: seawater | place: Pacific Ocean: South East | collected 2011
AATCGGAATTCTGTCTCTAGGGCTCAACATCTTTTGCTTAATTTTATTATCGTCAAATAAAGCTTCAATTTTTTTTTGTAAAGAAAATTGATAAATCAAAGTTATACAAGTGATTGATGCTCCGAAACCAAAAATATTTAATTTTTTATTTTTATTTAAAAAATCCTGAAGTTTTCTATTTTCAATTCCAATTTTTTTATAGAAATTTTTATAAGTTGAAAGTTGATAAATTTTTTCCCTTTTTTCTCTAAGTTTTATTTGATTAATTGAATTGATATTTTTGAAACCATTGAAAGATTTTTTGCAGATATAATATCTTAATGAACCACCTTTAGACTCACTTCTTTCAACATGTATAATTTTTAAATCATGTTTATTACACAAAAAATTTAGAGGTTTTAGAGAAAATGCTGAGTGATGTTCATGATAAATAAAATCAAAAACTTTGTTTTTAATAAAATCAGCTAAATAAAAACTCTCTAAAATAAAATATCCATCATCTTTAAGCATTGACTTAATTAACTTTATCCAGTGATTTATATCTTCAATATTCGCAAAAACATTATTAGCAGTAATAATTTTAGCTTTTCCAAATTTTCTTTTTAATTTATTGACACATCCCCAATTAAAATAACTATTTATAGTGAATATTCCTTTTTTATTTGTTTTTATAGCAATATGCTTTGCGGGCTCTATGCCAACAATATTACATTTTTTTTTTTTAAAATATTTTAATAAAACTCCATCATTACTCCCGATATCAACAACCAAATCATTTTTTTTTAATTGTAGGTTTTTTGAAACTTTAGAAGCATAAATTTTAAAATGATTATCAAGTGTCAGTGATGTCTTTGTTTCGTATAAATAATTTTTATAAATTATATTAGAATTTACTATTTCAGAAATTTGAACAAGGTTACATTTTTTACAAATACATAAATTTAATGGAATTAAATTTTGTTTTTTATTTTCATTTTTTTTTACAAAATCTTCGCCTATAGGAGTACTTTTATATTTATGTAAAAGTTTAAGACTACCATTACATATTCTACATTTGTTTATTTTTTTATAAATTTTCATTACATAAACCTATTCAATTCAATCATTTTTTTCCAAAAATCTGGTAAATATTTACTTGGAGGCAAAATAGAAAAAATTTGACTTTTATTTTTGATCTTATTTATTACTTTGTGTTCATTTTCACAATTTACACCTAATAAAATTACAGATTTGTTGTAGTTTATTTTATTTGATGGAAAAATTTTTAAATTAGAACCTGGCACAAATTTATTTTGTTTATTTTTGTTATCATCAATATAACCTTTAATATATTTTGATAAATTGAGTAAATTTACAAAATTACATGATCTATTACCACAGCCATAAATGTAAATTTCTTTATTAAATTTTTTTAAAAATTTTACTAATTCATTTCTAAATTTTTTTATTCCTTTTTGATAATTATTTATCTTTATCTTATTTTTATTTTCATATTTAAATATTTTGTTAAACTTAAATTTTTCAGCAAAGACAATTATCGCTTTTCCAGAGTAAAGAGTGGTCTCTGAATGAATAATTCTAAAATTATTTTTTGCTAAGAGTAATTCTAAAGTTTTAAGGTTGAAATAATTAACATGCTCTTCCCAAAATGAATAATCAAAATTTTCATAATTCATGTCATGATCTGGTACTTCAATCATCAAATATCCATTCGCACTTAAAGCTTTTGAAATTTCATTAATAAAATTATTTAAATCAGGTATATGCTCTAGAACTTGCCTTGAGTATATCAAATCAAATTTTTTTTTTAATTTAAATTCTTTTTTAACTATTTCCTCAGTAAAAAAATAATTTATTACTTTATGACCAAGTTTTTTAGATTTTAAAAAAACATCTTTAGATGGTTCGATGCCATAAATATTTTTATATCCTCTTTTTTTAAATTCTTGTATGAAAAAACCATCATTTGAGCCTACCTCTAAAATTTGATTCTTTTTACTTAAATTAAAAATAGAAATTAATTTTTCAATTAATAAATTGAGGTGCCAATTATTTTTCCATGCGCTAGGTGTTAAATAATTTTGATATAATAATTCTGGTTTTATATTTTGAAATATTTGTAGGTGCCCACAAAGATCACATTTAGCAATGTCAAAATTATAACTAGATTGCTTATCATTTTTTAAATTTTTTAAATGATGTACAATTGGTTTTTTGCCAAATAATATTATTTTCTTTAATTTATTGCTATTACATAAATTACACTTCATAATTTTTAATTTAATTTATAATAATAAAATGATTTAACCCAAGTAAAAGTAAAATCTAAAATAGTTTGATAACTTAAAGTTTCAGAGGAATTAACAGTTTTTTTATTAACAAACACTTTGCAGTGTCTTATTTTATAATTTTTATTTCTAAGAATCGTTGGCAAAATTTCAACCATTAAAGAGTATCTAGAACAGTAAAATTTTAATTTTTTAAGGTCTTTGGTTGTAAAAATAAATATTCCATGAACGTCTTTTATTTTTTGTGCGAAAAGAATACTTTGAAAATTTTGATTTAATTTTGAAAGAAAATTTCTAAAAAAATTAAAAACTTTTTTATTATATCGGTATCCACAAACTAAATTAGATTTTTTTGATATTAAAAAAAAATTCTTTAAATTTTTCGATGAAAATGAATTATCTCCAGGAAACCAAGTTAGTTTATCAAACTTAGAATTTTTTATACCATACTTTAAAGATCTAGTAATACCTGCGTTATTATCAAAATTTATTAATTTTATTTTTTTTAGTTTTTTTTTAATTTTTTCAACTATTTGTTTTGTTTTGTCTTTACTGCCATCATTTAGAACAATTATTTCAAAGCTAATTTTTGTTTTCATAATATTTGAATAAATCATTTTTAATGTTTGAGAAATATTTTTCTCTTCATTGTAAGCGAATACCAATATAGTTATTCCCTTCATTTTATAATTTAAATGCTTGTTCGTATTTTAAAAATTTATTTAAAAAAATATTTTTATGTTGAGTAAAATTTCCAGATCTGAACTCTAAATAAATACAATATTTGTTTAATGGGACAGCAATATGAATTTGACCTTTATAAATTTTTCCTAAAAAAAAATTATTTTTATCTACAGTATATGATTTATCAAATTTTTTTTTTTTGTTAAAAGTTAAAAGCTTTAAATTGTTTTTAATTGGAAAATAGTATTCATCAGAATAATTATGATAATGTAATTGATATTTTTCTTTTTTTACTATCAAATTAATCATAACCTGAAGATTGGACTTTTTATCTTTATGCAAGCAAAATCTTAATTCTGTCTTGTTTTTTTTATAATGATCTTCAAGACGGCTTATAATTTTTTTATTAAATATACTTACTTTTCCATTGAAAAAAAAAGCAGGAGATTTACCAGAACTATCTAATCTTAATTTATTTGATTTCATGTTATTGTACTTAAAGATATTTACTTATATTGTAAATAATGTACTAAAGCAATTAATCAAAATATGTTAGTTAATAAAATACTTAAAAAATCTTTTGCTTTACGAAAAAGAATACTTGATTTGTCCTTACAAGTTTCTGCGTTACACATTGGTGGTTCCTTTTCGAGTGCTGAGATAATCCAAACTATTTTTGAATTAAAAAAAAAAAATGATAAATTTATATTATCCAAAGGTCATGTTGGAATATTACTTTATTGTATTTTAGAGCAGAAAGGTATTTTAAAAAAAAAAAGACCTAGAAAATTATTGCAAAAAAAAAGGTTTTATTGGAGTTCACCCAGAAAGATTTATTAATGGAGTGGAAGCTTCAACTGGCTCTTTAGGCCATGGTTTAGGAATTTCAGCAGGAATGTCTTTATCAAAAAAATTTAAAAATATTTATGTTTTATGTAGTGATGGTGAATTAATGGAAGGATCTTTATGGGAGTCAGTTTTGATGATTTCCTCTTTTAAATTAAATAATATTATACTTTTTGTTGATAACAATGATCTTCAAAGCGCAACTAGAGCAACAAAGACCCATCCTTCTTTGTATCCAATTAAAAATAAATTTAAAGCATTCGGTTGGGATAGTTATGATTGTAATGGCCATGATCCATTTTCAATTATTAAAATATTAAAAAAAAAAAAACCAATAAGCCTCTGTGTCTAGTCGCTAAAACAATCAAAGGATATCCTATAAGTTTTATGAAAGATGTTCCGATGTGGCACTATAGGTCTCCAAATATGGCTGAGTATAATTTAGCAATAAAAGAAATTGATAATAAAATTAAAATGTTATGAGAAATAAATTTTCTGAAATAGTACACAAAAATATGAAAAAAAATAAAAATATATTTGTTGTTGCAGCAGATATATCTCCCTCTGGAGCGATGGCAAAATTTCAAAATACAAATTCAAATTTTATAAATGTTGGTGTAGCAGAACAAAATATGATTGGTGTTTGTGCTGGTTTAGCTATGTCTGGGAAAAAAGTTTTTGCTTATACAATTGCTCCATTTGCACTGTATAGGCCTTTTGAAATGGTTAGAGATGATTTATGTTATCAAAATTTACCTGTAACAATAGTTGGTATGAGTGCAGGAACAATTTATGCTAATCTTGGGGGAACTCATACTGCTATCGAGGATATAGCTATTGCAAGATCTTTGCCAAATATGCAAGTACTATCCCCATGTGATCCACTTGAATTAGAAGCCTGTGTTAATTTTTGCTGTAAAAAAAGTAAATATCCAACTTATTTAAGAATTGGAAAAACTGGTGAAAAAAATTTAACAGAAAATTGTAAAGAAAAATGGAAGTTTGGTAAAATTAGAAAAATTAGTAATGGAAAAGATATCTGTATCTTAGCACATGGACCTATTACATCAGAGTGCTTCAAGTTAAAAAAGATGTCAAATAAAAATATCTCTATATATTCTTGCTCAACATTAAAACCTTTTGATAAAAATAATTTAAAAAAAATTTTCCGAAAATATAAAAAAATTATAACTTTAGAAGACCATTCTACTATTGGAGGATTAAGCGAAATTGTTAAATCCTTAGCATTTGCGGAAAAATACAGCGGTGTTTTAAAAACTAATTCACTGAAAGACGAATTTATTCCAATTTATAGCTCTCAAAAAGATCTATTGGAAGCTCATAATATAAGTCTTAATAATTTACTGAAACAAATTTAGCTATTATTTTAGACTAATATTGTTCATTCTCTTAATATTAAAAAACATTTCATTATCAAAAGTGTTTAATAATATTTTTTTTTCAAAAACATTCTTTAAGTCTGAAACTGCATCTTTTACAGTTTTCTTTGTTTCAAAACCGATTATATCTTTAATTTTTTTTGAGCTTACATGGTAAGATCTATTATCATCAGATTTTGTTTTAATTATTTCGATATCATCTCCAATAATTGTTTTAACATCTTCTGCTAATTCATTTACAGTTTGATTTTTATATCCAACATTAAAAATTTCACCATTTACTTTTTTACTATCACAATTTAATACTGCCAAATAAGAATCTACCATATCATCTATGTGAACATTTGGCCTAAGCTGGTCTCCACCAAAAACTTTTATCTTTCTATTATGATACGCATGGTTTGACAATATATTCACTACCAAATCTAATCTAAGTCTTTTTGCATAACCACATACAGTAGAGGGTCTAATTGTAGTTGTAATAAAATTATCAGATTTATATGAATTTAAAATTTTTTCACAATCTCCTTTGAATTTTGAGTAATCTGTTAAAGGCTCTAAGCTCATATCTTCAGTGACATTTTTCTCTTTTTTAATTCCATAAACAGACGAAGAAGAAGCGTATATAAAATGATTTACATTTTTATCTCTACTTATTTTAACTAATGGTTCAAACGCATCTAAATTAATAGACTTACCAAGATTTGGATTAAGTTCAAAACTTGGATCATTTGATATACATGCCAGATGAATTACAACTTCATGTGAGTGTATGGATTTTTTTACTAACTCGATATCTCTGATATCTCCTTTAATCATTTGCAAATTCTTGTGTGGTTCCAGTACATTTTCACCATAAATCATTAAATCAAATACGGTGACCTTATAATTTAGTTCAAGAAGTTTAGGAACTAATTTTGATCCCACATAACCAGCACCACCAGTGATAAATATCTTTTTCATAAAGTCGATCTTTTACATCATTTTAAAAAAAAATTAAATTAAATAATGTTGAAGGTCTTTGAGTAATTTTTCTCTGTTGATAGAGAATTTATTTGCAATAGTTGAAACTGATTGAGCTGCACATAATGATGATATTAATAATGCAAGATTGCAATCGATATTTTTTGAAAGACACATTGAAATTATAGCTAGCATTGTGTCACCAGCTCCAACTTTATCAACTACATTTTTTGAAAAAGCGTCAGAATAATAAAATTTTTTATACTTTGAATGATATAATATTGCTCCAGAAATTCCTCTTGTAACAATGGCATATTCTGTTTTTAAATCATTAGAGAGTTTTTTTAATAATCTCTCAATATTTTCCGACTTGGATCTTAGTTCATATCTAAGTTCATTTTCATTAATTATAATACATTTCAAGTGTGAGTAATTCTTCAAGCTATGGTATCCAATATTTGACGAGTTAATTTGAACATTTAGAGCTAAGAACCTTGAATTTTTACAAATATGTTTTGCAAATTTCTTACTTATAAGTCCATGACCATAATCAGAAACTATTGTCAAATCTTGATCTTTATTAAATTTATCGAATTTATTTTTTATTTTTTTCTCCTCTTTATCCGACAATAAAGAGTCGTTTATAGAATACGCCCCTATTATTTTATGCTTTGAATTGTAATCAACAAATCTCTCTTTTATAATTGTAGGTGAACTAGTCTTACTTATAAATTCAAATTTAATATTTTTTGATAATTTATTTTTCACAAATTTTACTTCTTCATCATTTTCTCCCAAATATGTTAAAAATTTAATTTTTTTTGAAAATGGTAATATATTTTTACAAATTGCGCCTGCGCCTCCAAGATATTTTTCTGAATATAGTTTTTTCAATACAAGTATAGGATCTTTACCAGCTTTACCCAATGTTTCGGTAAAATTATATTGGTCTATTATTGTTTCTCCAATCACTAAAGTTTTTACACTATCCAATTTTTTTATTAATTTTGTTATTTCTTCAAATGAATATTTTTTTTTAATATCTTTAATTGTATTTTTTTGATTCTCAGAAAGAAGATTTAAATTTTCATTTATTAAAACAGTCGAGCTATATTTTCTTCCAGATGTATAATATATTTTACCACCATTCTTTATTACTGATTTTTTTTCAGAATAAATTTTACCAGTAATATCTTTTTTATTATTTTTATAATCTGGTCCCTTAAAATAAAATTTTGGCTTTAATAAATTAATAGATTTTACTCCTGATTGATTATCTGAAATAAAAATATAATCTATAAAACTTAAAGAAGCTAAAGTCTCAGCTCTTTGTAATTGATTAAATATTGGTCTTCCAGGTCCTTTATAAATAAATTTATCACTAGTTAAGGATACAAAAAGAAAATCGACCATTTTTTTGGCTTGCTCAAAATGTCTGATATGCCCTAGATGAATTAAATCAAAAACTCCATGACATAGACCAATTTTTTTTTTTAATTTTTTAAATTTTAATTGTAGTTTAATTAATTCATTTTCATTTATAATTTTGATTTTACTCATTTAAATACTATCAATTATATTTGTAAGATTATCTTTTGATAAATCTTTTAAACCATCTATTAACTGTTTAATTCCATCTTCCAAAGAAAATTTGAATCTATACCCAGTTTTTAAAATTTTTTGATTGGAAATAATATAATCTCTTTTATCCGGATCTTTTGTAAATTCATTTAAAACATATTTAAAATCAGGTACATATTCTTTTATCTTATTTGCAAGTTCTATTTTTGTTAAGTTAACATTTTCAAGACCAAAATTAAAAATATTATTTTTCATAATATTAAAATTTTCCATAGAAAAAATAAAAACTGAGGCAACGTCGTTTATATGAACATAATTTCTCTTAAACTTTCCCTCAAATATTTCTATATATTTTTTAGTTATAGCTTCATTAACAAAATTATTTACTAAAAGATCTATTCTCATTCTTGGCGACATTCCAAAGACAGTAGCCAATCTAAGTGATATATAATTTCCTCTCTGAACTAAATATTTCTCTGAATCAACTTTTGTAGTACCATAAAGTGATATGGGATTTAGAGGAGAAGTTTCATCACATGCTATACCATTAAGTCCAATTCCATAACCAGAATTTGTGGTTGGCAATATTATTTTTGAATTAATATCACAATTATCAATTAAGAATTTAATACTATCTAAATTAATTTGCTTAGCTTCTTTTTTAAACTTATCACAAAGTGGAGCTCCAACTAAAGCTGCTAAAGGTATAATATAATCGAAATTATCTTTTAGAATTTTTTTCATTAACTCATGATTTCTTACATCGTCTTTAATAATTTTTATTCTATTTTTGAAATTAGGATCAATTACAAATTTTTGTTTAAAAATAAATTTATCTACTAAAGTAACATGAGAGCCTTTTTTTAATAATTCTGGGATTAAAACTGATCCTATATAGCCCGCACCTCCTGTAACTAGTATTTTTTCCATATTATACTCTTATAATTTCCGAGCCTTTATCATAAAAATTAAAATTAATAATGTAATTTTTTTTAAAACAAGACTTTACTTTATCAATTTTACCCACAGGAGCATAAAACAATAAAAAACCTCCAGAGCCAGCACCTAATATTTTTCCCCCAATTGCCCCTGCTTTTATAGCTTTATTATACATATCATCAATTTGAGAATTACTAACGTTTTGATGTAATTTTTTTTTTTGTTCCCAACTTTCATTCAGTAAATGGCCAAAATAATCTATATCAGTCAAATCATTACTGTTTAAAAATTTTATAGCCTTCTTAGTTATAAAATTAATTTTATCTAAATATTCATAATTTTTTTCTATATTTTTTATTTTACCACTTTCAACTTTAGATGCACTTCTAGTAATGCCCGTAAAAACTAATATTAAATTATTTTCTATTTTTTTAACTTTTTTTTTATTTATTATTTTAGATACTGAGAATTTATTTTTTTTAAATTTGATTAAATTAAAACCACCATAAGATGCATGAATTTGATCTTGATAACCAACATACTCATTTAATTTATCTCTTTCAAGATTGATAGAATAATTTGCTAATTCTAATTTACTTAATTTTTTTTTTCTTTTAAAAAAACTAATCACATTCTTAGCTCCTACTGAGAATGATGATGAGCTTCCTAAGCCTGTGTTACTTGGTAAATCTGCTGCTATATGAATTTCAAAATCTTTATTTAATTTTTCATCGTATAGTATTTGTTTTAAAACTTTATGCTTTATACGTCCTAGATTACTTACAAATTCATTATTTTTATAAAAAATTTTTATCTTTTCATCTCCCATATCAAATTTATGCATCATCGATACATAGATAAATTTATTTATTGTAGTTCCAATTATATAACTTTGTTTTTGACTGAAGTACTCAGGAAAATCTGTACCTCCACCAAAAAAACTTATCCTTAGAGGAGTTTTGGATAAAATCATAATTAAATATCTTTAATTGACAGTTTAATATGTAAGGTTTAATAAACTTAAGTTAAAAATATTAATAACATAGTTTAAAAACAATTAAATATAAATATTCAATTTGATAAATAATAACGATAACTTTTTTTCAATTTTAATAAATTATAAACTTTGGCTATTTATGGCCATAACAAAAATTAGGGTAAGATTCATTCGAACTGCCCTTGGACCTATTTGGGAAGTTTTGGGAACTTTTATTTTTTTAATATTTATATCTTTAATATGGTCTAGATTATGGAATGAAACATTTGTTGAATTTTTTTGTTATTTATACACTGGTTTTATAATCTGGAAAGCTATATCAGCAATTATAAGTGATGGAACATATTTATTTTCCGATACTTATGGTAATTGTTTTGAGAATGTAAAAATGAACCCATTTGTATTTTGTTTATCTCATACTACAAAAAATTTAATTGTATTGTTTTTAAGTTTTCCAATATTGTTTATTGTGCTTTACCTGGGTAACAAATTATATTTTGCAAGTATATTATGGCTGTCTTTATATTTTATCTTATTTTTTATAACAGCAGTTTCTATAAGTTTTATAATCGCCACTATTTGTTTAAAGTATAGAGATTTACAATATTCTATAATTGTAATGTTGCAGCTTTTTTTCTTTATTACACCAGTAATATGGAAAATTGATCAAGTGTCTGAAAAAAGCCAAAGATTTATCACAGATCCAAATATAATTTATCATTATGTAGAATTTTTTAGATCATCATTGCTGTATGGTAAAGTTGAAATGTTTAATTTAATTATTGTAATTTCAAGCACCTTTGTAAGTGTAATTGCATCAATGATTTTATATAAAATTGTCAAGAATAAATTAGTTTTTTGGATAAGCTAAAAATGAAGGTAAAAGTAAATAATTTAAATTTGGTATATCCACTTAAATCAATAGATAATTATTTGCTTAGAGTAAGAATAACAAATAAAATTAAGAATTTATTATTAAGAAAAAAATCTCAAAATTCTATTAATAAAATAAATTCAGAAAAATCACTCTTAGCTCTTCGGAATATAAATTTTGAAATATCAAGCGGAGACAGGCTTGGTTTGGTTGGTTTAAATGGATCAGGTAAAAGTACTTTGCTTAAATGTCTTTCAGGAATTTTACCATATGAAAAAAAAGAAATTGAAATAACTGATGCAAGCTATCTCCCCATAATTCAACCTTATGCAATGTGTGAACCAGATGATACTCTATATAACAATATATTATTAATTGGTCAGATTTATGGATTTAATAAAGAGATGATTGAGAAACAAATCGATGAAATATTGGAATTTTCTGAGCTAGAGGATTACAAAAATAGAACACTAGCAACATTATCAACTGGTATGAAATTTAGATTTGTATTTGCAATATGTTTTGTTTTAAAAGGAAAAAATATTTTTTTTATTGACGAATTTTTGACAACAGGAGACGAAAAGTTTCAAAATAAAGGTTTTGAACATATAAATAAAAAAAGAGAGAGTATTCTAGTTTTGTGTTCTCACAGTAGGAGAATAATAGAAAAATTTTGTAATAAAGTCCTAATTTTAAATAAAGGAGAGCAGGTGTTTTTTGGCGAGACAAAATTAGGATTACAAAAATATGTCAATTTAATTCAAAATTGATATTTAAGTATGTGGCTAATTTAGATGCTAAGTAATCCTGTTTAAAATATTTCGATTTAATTAAAATTTTATTTTTATTAGTATTTTTTAATAGTTCTTCTTTATTTGTAATACTATATAAATCACTTAAATGTATATATTTCCCATTATGAGATTTGATTATATATTTTTGATAAAGAGCACTTTCAGATAAAATAATTGTCATATTATTGTTTAAATAATCATAGATTCTTAATGAAGAACAATACTTTCTATAATTTTTAGATATTTTTGGTTTTTCGGCATCGTGAGGACAAAGTCCAAATTGAAATTTTTTTAACTTTTCATGAAATTTGCTACCAAAAACTTCGCCCTCATAGTGTAAAAGTTTTTCTTCATTGTTATTTAAATTAATTAATTTTTTTGTCATTTCATAAGAATTTTTCTTTGAGAAAAAATGAACCTCAATTCCAAACTCTAAAAACTTTTTAACACTTTTATCTACTTTTACGTTTTTATCATCTGCCCATCCAATAAATGCACATTTTATTGGAATTATTTTATTTTTATCTGAACTGTGAATACTTGAAATGTAATCAGGTAAAAATAAGTTTTTTCTTTTAGGATTTTTTAAAAATTTTTTATAATAAACCCAGGTTCTTAAATCCCTATGGATTATATTTTTAAAAAAATATAATACAACTCTTTCAATTAAAATCTTAAACTTAGAAACATAATTCAACCCAATATGAGTATCATACGCATATAAATGGGTACTCTTTGAAAAAAAAATATAAGGAAAAGCAAAATATGGTTGAGATGTAATTAAAATCTTTTGATTTTTTAAAAAAGATACCACTAAAACAAAATAAAAAAAATTTAGTTTATTTAAAATAATATTTTTTCCCTGATAAATATAATTTGGTTTTTGTTTATAAACAGCCAAACAGTTAATATTATTTTTATTTAATAGGTTTAAAAAATCTGTTTCTTTATTATGATTATTATTAATTAATAAAAATACACCTTTAAAATTTTTTAATTTAGAATAAAGACCTACCATGGTATCTCATTAAATCTATAATTTAAAA
>MDTG01101458.1_pt1 | contig 12412 bp, 12 predicted proteins | sample 811421 | NCBI WGS metagenome assembly MDTG01 (sample SAMN05326645, study PRJNA326480) | marine metagenome | isolation source: seawater | place: Pacific Ocean: South East | collected 2011
ATCCAGATAAAAATGAGATAATAGTTGGTCCTAGAGAAGAATTGGGTAAAAAATCTATTAAAATTAAAAATATTAATTTACTGGAAAATAACGAAGAATTTAAAAAAAAATTATTTGTTAAAGTGAGATCAACAGGTAAATTACTTGAGGCAAAGATAAAGTTTAAAAGCATAAAAGAGGCAGAGGTAATTTTACAAAAACCAGAGGATGGAATTTCTCCTGGTCAGGCATGTGTTTTTTATAATAAAGACCATCTAGGGATTAAAGTTCTGGGCGGCGGATGGATAGTAAATTAATTAAGCTTATTGTTTTTTCCAAAAAAAATAATTTAAAAGATAAAAAGTTAGAATTCCAACTAAATAATTCCATTCTAAAGCATGTTTAAGTTCTACGTAACCAGAAGATCCTAATATTGGAAGAGTAGCCAAAGCAACAATTACTAATACCGCAACAAGTACAATTTTCATAATAAGTATTGTTTTTGAAATTAAATGATCAATTGAATTTTTAATTTTATATAAATTTCTAACAAGTGCAATCTGAGCAAATAATTCAAAGAAAATAAAACCTAATAAAATAAATCTTCTAAAAAACTTATAAATATCTAAATCAAACTTAATTCCTAGAAATATTGCATGAAGGATAATAAATATTCCTGAGGTAACTCCAAAAAATTTAAAATATTTTTTTAAATTATTTTCTCTATCTATGCTCTGGATTAATTTGAAATTACTATTCCAATATCTAATTACAATAACCCCTGTAAAAATCATACAGGGTTTAAATACTAACCAACTGGGAAATATTCTTGCAGTTCTACTAATAGAGGTTTGACCATCCAAATAAGGAAAGCTTGGAGAACCTAATCCATCACCTGGTTTTAAAAAATCTAGATACATGTAGTCTCCATATATGGCTATAAGAAGACATACATTTACAGCAATCAAAGGAACGAAGAAAATATACAAACAGTATTCTCTAATTTTTTTAATGAATTCCAAAATTTATTTCTTTTTATTTTTTTTTCTTGCTCTTCTTTTTTTTGAGCCCATTTTCCTACGGCCTCTGTGCTTTTTTGGGTATCCCATATTCTCCTTAATTTTACTATTTTGTTGACTTATTTTGTGGATATAGCATTGTAAATATAAGTAATCAAATTTAATTATGAAAAATTCTATAAAAACTTATTTAAAGCACACAGCTAAAGATTTTCACAATCATTCAGTAAATCCCCCAGTGGTAAGAGCATCTACTATTATTTTTAAATCAATGAATGATATAAGGAAAACACAAGCGAAGTATAAAAAAGATCCTAGAGGTGGACATTTTGATTATGGTAGACAAGGAACTTCTACTACTCATATTTTACAAAAAATTTTAACAAAATTTGAAGAATCTTATCATGTTTTTTTAACACCAACCGGTTTTGGATCAGTATTTTTGGCAATTTTTAGTGTTCTAAGGCCTGGTGATGAAATAATAATTGCAGACCCTGTTTATAATCCAACAAGAATGTTAACCCAAGATTATTTAAATGAATTTAATATAAAAACTATTTTTTATAACCCACACGATTTGTCCACAATGAGTAAAAATATCTCAAAAAAAACAAAATTAATTTATGTAGAAAATCCAGGTAGTAATACATTTGAGTTTCAAGACCTATCAAAAATTTTAAAAATAGCAAAAAAACAAAATATATTTACTGCAATCGATAACACTTGGGCTACGCCTTATTTCTTTAAACCAATAAAGCTAGGTTTTGATATGTCTATTGTTTCAGCAACTAAATATTACTCTGGTCATTCAGATGTAATGGGCGGAAGTTTAGCAATAAGTAAAAGAGTTTTTAAACACGTCGAAAAAGCACAAAAAATTACAGGATTGAGATTAGGCCCAGACGATGCATATTTGATAACAAGAGGTTTAAGAACTTTAGATGTAAGACTTGAAAAACATCAAGATAATGCAAAAAAAATTGCAGCATTTTTATCAAAAAATAAAAAAGTCAAACTTTTATATCCATATAAGAAAGGTTCATTAAACTACAATTTGTGGAAAAAATATTATTCTGGAGCTTCCGGATTAATGGGTATTAAAATTAAAACTAAGAATAAAAATTCTGTTATTAGGTTTGTGAATTCTTTAAAATTATTCGGATACGGTTATAGTTGGGGTGGATTTGAAAGTTTAGCTCTTCACCAAGGAAAATCGGAGAGAGGGAATCGAAAATTTCTAAATTTAGATAATGATGAAAGATTAGTAAGGCTTCATATTGGTTTAGAAGATCCAAATGATTTAATTCAAGACTTAAAAAGATCACTTAAATTTATTAAATGATAAGAGATATGTTTTTAAAAAACAAAGTAGCTTTAGTTACTTTGATCGCTGCAAGTATTGTTGTAATAATATCATTAGGTATCAGACAAACATTTGGTTTATTTTACTTTGATTTTGCAACCGATTTAGATATTACAATTTCTCAGTTTGGGTTTGCGATGGGGTTGCAATTATTCTTGTGGGGTTTATTTGGCCCATTCTTTGGAATAATAACAGATAAATATGGAGGGAATATTGCAATATTTATAGGATTTTTATTTTATCTTGCAGGACTAATTCTATTTTATGCAGGCTTTAATACAGGGTTTTTCTTTACTTTAACAATTGGAATTTTAATTGGAGTTGGTCTTGGCTCTACTGCTATAAGTATTCCAGTTTCAATTGTAGCCAAACATTATCCAATCTCCACGAGAACAATTGCGACGGGAATAGTTACATCTGCTGGCTCATTTGGATATTTTGTATCACCGTTATTGGTGGAATATTCTTTGGTAGAAGCAGGATGGCAAAATACTTTATTGTTTTTTATTTTTTTTCTAGGTTTAGGATTATTGGCTGCCCTTTTTATCAATACTCCAACTAAACCAGTTGGATCTACTGAGCAAGAAAATAATCAGACTGCCAGAGAAGCTATAATTGAAGCATTTTCTAATAAAAGCTTTATATATTTAACATTAGGATTTTTTGTTTGTGGATGGCACATAGCCCTTGTCGCAACTCATATACCAACATATGTAAATGATAGAGGTTTACCAGATTGGTGCGCTGCAGCAATTTTAGCACTTATAGGCTTATTTAATATGGTTGGAACATTAACTGCTGGTTATTTATCTACTAGATTTAGTAAAAGAAAAATTTTAAGTGCAATTTATCTTCTTAGAGGTGTATCAATAATTTATTTTATATTTTTACCTCCAAGCGTATTTAATGCTATGGTTTTTGGCATCACATTTGGCTTTTTGTGGCTTGCAACCGTTCCACCAACTAACGGTTTAGTAGCACATATTTTTGGAACAAAATATATTGGTTTACTTTATGGTTTTGTTTTTTTAAGTCACCAAGTTGGCTCTTTCCTTGGAGCTTATCTTGGAGGTGTTTTTTATGATTTGTATGGTTCGTTTGATTATGCATGGTACGCATCTATCGCATTGTCTATTTTTGCTGGTATAATACATTTACCAATAAAAGAGAAAGCGATAGAGAGATCCCAACTTGCATAAATTTATTCACAATCCTTATTTAGAATATTTATACCAATCTAATAAACCATTAATAATATACAAAACCAATGATGGTTACAATATATACACAGATTTTTCTCAAAAAAAAATTCTTACAAAAAAAAATATTAATAACTTTTTAAATTTTTTTAATAAATCAAAAATGAAAAAAGAAACCGATATCTATATAGGATTTTTTGGATATGAAATTCTTTGCAATTTACTTGGAATAGATCTTAAAAGTAATAAAAACCTAGGATTCTACAAGGCAATTTTTTATAAACCAGAAACAATAATAAAGATAAGGAAGAATATAACCATTAAATCTAATATTAAAAAACACAGATTTGTTAACAGTTTCACCCCCACTAAAATATTATCTCCATTTAAATTAAATATTAACTTTAAAAAATATGAGAAAATTTTTAAATTATTTTCTAAAAAGATTAGATCAGGAGAAACATATCAAATTAAAATATGCACAAAATATAAAAATAAATCAAAAATTAATCCAATAAATTTCTTTTGGAGATTAATGAAAGTTAATTCCTCCCCAGAATCTTTTATGATTAGAGACAAAGATTATTCTATTGTTAGTTGTTCTCCAGAAACATTAATTGAGAAAAAAAGAGATAATATTATTACCAAACCTATTGCAGGGACATTAAAAAAAAGAAAAAACACATCAAAAGCCCTAGCTTTACGATTTTTCAAAAATAATATTAAAGAAACAAAAGAACACAACATGATAGTTGATATGGAAAGAAATGATCTTTCTAGAATAAGTAAACCAGGGTCGGTAAAGATAATTAAAGAAAAATATGTTGAAGAATACAAGCATCTTTATCACTATGTCACATCTATTGGAGGTAAATTAAAAAAAGGTGGATCAGTAAAAGATATAATTAAAGCAATGATGCCAGGTGGGTCAGTAATAGGATGTCCAAAACTTAGAACAATAGAATTACTTAATCAACAAGAAAAAGAAGGAAGAAATATATTTACTGGAAGCTTTGGATTTATAAAATTCAATAGAGATATGAGATTTAATATAATAATTCGATCAATTTTAAATTTTAAAAATATTTCTGAAATATCTGCTGCATCAGGGGTTGTGCTTGATAGTGCAGCAAAAAAGGAATTTAATGAAAATTTTATAAAAGCAAAATCACTGTTGGAGCTATTTAAATGATTTATATAATCGACCACCAGGATTCTTTTACATGGAATGTGGTACATCAATTTTCAGAATTTGATAATGTTCATTGCACTAACTATTTTGATATAGATAAAAAAATTTTAGAAACAGCAAAAACCATAGTATTTTCACCGGGTCCTGGTGCACCTAAAGATTATTCGATTACATCAAAAATTTACAGAAAATACAAAGGTATAAAAAAAATAATTGGAATATGTTTAGGCTTTCAACAAATTTTATATTGTGAAAAAGGAAAAATTACTAAACAAAAGAATATCTACCATGGTTTTCAATCAAAAATCAAAGTTGTGAGTAAAAATTCAATTTTTAAAAAAAACCGTAAATTTAAGGTTGGTAGATATCATTCTCTTAAGCTAAAAGAACCTTTTTTTGCCAAAAACTTCGATATAACTATGAGGTGTGAAAAAACAGGTGTAGCAATGGCTTTTGAAAATCGTGAAGATGATGTATACGGATTTCAATTTCATCCAGAATCTTTTTTAACAGCAAATGGTAAAATACTTATTAAAAAAATCTTATCAGCAAAAAAGTCTTAAAGAAATTCCCTTCAAAGATCTTTGGAATGATAGAGGAATTTTTACTACAATGTGGATTAAAGATAGTCCTCATAAAATTATATTTTATAAGTCGCATATTAGAAACTTATTATCTTCATTAAAAAAATATAAAATCTATAAAAAAGGTTTAAAAGATAAAATTGAAAAAATCATTAGAAGTAATATAGATAGAAAATTTAAATATAATCATTTATTAAGAATAGCATTAAATAAATCTACTATCTCTATATCTCTCAGAGACAAATTAAAAATTTCTAGAAAACTTAATTTAAAATTAGTAAATTATAAAAGAATTGATCCTGAGCATAAAAATTTAAAATATAAATTTATTTTAAATAAAATGTCTAATTTAGATCCAAAGAAAGAAGATATCTGTTTATGTGTTAATGATAATATTTTAGAAACAGGTACATCAAATATTCTTTTTGTATCTAAAAGTAAAATATATTCACCTTTAAATAAATATTATAGAGGAAATAATTTAAAATTTTTTGAAAAAAAATTTAAAATAATCAAAAAAAATATAAAAATTTCAGATCTTAAATTTTATGATGAGATAATAATTATTGGATCAGGCAAAGGTGTTTCATCAGTTTATAAAATAACCAATTATCCTTGGAAGAGAAAAAATATATCTATTTATAAAAAAATGTTGAGAGTATTTAATTTAGAGATTTCGAATAAAAAATATATTTACATATAAAATGATTAATCCTAATAAGCCTTGTATATTTTGTAAAATTCCAAAAAAATACATTATTTTTGAAAATGATTTAGCGCATGCTTCATTTGATAGTTATCCTGTATCAAAGTATCATTCTTTAATAATAACCAAAAGACATATCAAAAGTTATTTTGATTTAACCCAGAAAGAAATTTTAGCATGCAATGAATTAATATTAAAAATGAAAAAAAAAATTATGAAAAAAGATAAATTAGTAAAAGGATTCAATTTAGGAACGAATTCAGGTAAAATTTCAGGTCAATCTATTAACCATTGCCATATTCATTTGATTCCACGTAGAAAAAACGACGTTCAAAAACCTCAAGGTGGAGTAAGGTCAGTAATACCCTCAAAACAGCATTATATCAGGAAAAATAAATAAAACTTATGATTAAATAAAGTAATTTTATCATCTTTATCGCATTGATCTATGTATAATACTATACTAGTAGTTTGAAAAATTTATTAGCGGAAATAAAAATTAATGATTACCACAAATCCATATTCAATTTTAGCAGAGTCCGTACCTTCTATTGCCTTGCAAATATTTGTTATAGTTATGATTATATTTGTCGTAGCTGGGACACTTTTAGACATATTGCATAAAAAAAATGTCAAATATTTTTTCAATAATGCAAAAAAAGCAAAAAAAAATGCTCAAAGAGAATTGGGTTCAGGTGAAAGAGCTGCAATTATTGCTAAAACAATTGTACATGATATTGGAACTACTGCAGAACTTGGCATGGGAAAAAGAAGAGCTGCTCACGTACTAGGCATGTATGGAACTATACTTTTTTGGATTGGTTCAGCAGTTATGATTTTTTTCTACAGCTCAGCTGGAGTAGAAACTCCAACAGTATGGCCAATAATTTGGCATGTCGGTGCAATCATGACTTGTCTAGGAGGTTTTTGGTTCTGGTTATTTCTAAGAGTTGATGTTTCCTCTGAGGCAAACTCTGTTTTCAGAATTATAAGTGCAGATTTATTTGTGTTAGCATTGCTAGCATCTTCTACATTTGGATTAATCTGGTCGTTTTTACAAACAGCTGGTATTTCAGGATGGGATACATTATTTTTAATTTTATTTGCTGTTTCAAATATAGTTTTATTTGGAGGAGTTTATTGGTCTAAGTTTGCACATATGTTCTATAAACCTGGTGCAGCAATACAAAAAAATCTTGCAGAAGCTGATGGATCAAGAGATAATTTACCACCTCCAGCAGATGAACCTGAACAATTTGGACTTGGTATAAAAAGAGAAGCGCCAAAACACTATTAATATGATAAAAAAAAAGAGAGGAAAAATTAAATAATGTCTACTTTTGTATATATGACTAGATGCGATGGTTGTGGTCACTGTGTTGATATTTGTCCATCAGATATAATGCACATCGATGAAACAATCAGAAGAGCAAAAAATATTGAACCAAATTTTTGTTGGGAATGTTATTCATGTGTTAAAGCATGCCCTAATCATGCAATTGATGTAAGAGGATATGCAGATTTTGCACCAATGGGACACAGCGTAAGAGTAAGAAGAGAAGAAGAAAAAGGAACAATTTCTTGGAGAATAAAATTTAGAAATGGTCATGAAAAGAATTTTGTATCACCTATAACTACAAAACCCTGGGGTAAATATATACCTAAACTTGCAGAAGAGGATACTCCTAACCAGGGAGAAATAAATTCTCAAATTTTATATAACGAACCTCACGGTCTAAATACTGAAAAAGATCTTCCAACTTTAGATAAAAGTGCATTTAAACAAGGAGTTTATTATTAATGTCAAAACACAAAACCATCGTTGAAGAATGTGATGTATTAGTAGTTGGCGGAGGAATGGCTGGTACTGGAGCAACCTTTGAAGCACGTCACTGGGGTAGAGATTTAAAAATTATCTGTGTTGAAAAAGCAAACATAGATAGAAGTGGAGCTGTTGCTCAAGGTTTATATGCAATTAATTGTTATATGGGAATGCAATGGGGAGAAAATATGCCAGAGGACCATGTAAGATATGCAAGAAATGATCTTATGGGTTTAGTACGAGAAGACCTAGGATATGATATGGCTCGACATGTTGACTCCACTGTACATATGTTTGACGAATGGGGTCTTCCTATGATGAAGAATAAAGAAACAGGAAGATATCAGCGAGAGGGAAAATGGCAGATAATGATTCATGGAGAAAGTTATAAACCAATAGTTGCAGAAGCAGCTAAAAAATCTGCTGATAAAATTTATAATAGAATTATGATTACTCATTTATTAACAGATGAGAAAAACCCAAATAGAATAGCAGGAGCGGTTGGTTTTAACGTTAGAACAGGAAATTTTCATGTTTTTAAATCAAAAACAGTAGTTGTTGCTGCTGGTGGAGCATCACATATATTTAAACCAAGATCAGTCGGAGAAGGAATGGGAAGAACTTGGTATGCCCCATGGAGTAACGGTTCAGCTTATGCTCTTCCAATCATGGCAGGAGCAAAAATGACTCAAATGGAAAATAGAATAGTCTTATGTAGATTTAAAGACGGCTATGGTCCAGTTGGAGCTTATTTTTTACACTTAAAAACATATACTCAAAATGCAAACGGTGAGAATTATGAAAAAAAATGGTATGATGCAACAAAAGAACTTGTTGGTGAATATATAGATCACCATCCAACTCCAACATGTTTAAGAAACCATGCTTTCATCCAAGAAACAGCAGCTGGAGGTGGACCAATCCATATGGTTACGAAAGAAGCATTTCAAGATCCACATTTAGAAACTGTTGGATGGGAAAATTTTTTAGGGATGACAGTAGGACAAGCAGTAGTATGGGCTTCACAGAACATCGATCCAAAATATACTAATCCAGAGCTTACTACATCAGAGCCATATGTTATGGGATCACATGCAACATGCTCTGGAGCATGGGTAAGCGGACCAGAGGATATTGCCCCGGATGAGTATTTTTGGGGATATAACAGAATGATGACTATTGAAGGTTTATTTGGAGCTGGAGATGCTGTTGGAGGTAGTGCCCATAAATTTTCATCAGGTTCATTTACAGAAGGTAGATTAGCTTCTAAAGCTGCTGTAAAATATATTGAGGACAAGAAAGCAGAAAATTTAGAAGTTTCTGAGACTCAATTAGAAAATCTTAAAAAAGCTATATTTAAACCCTTAGAAAATTATACCGTTGGAAGAAACGAAATCACAGGTGGAACTGTTTCTCCAAGTTATATTTTGCCTATACAAGGTCTTTTAAGACTTCAAAAAATAATGGATGAATATTGCGGTGGATTAACGAATAATTATATGACAAACGATAATCTTTTGAAGAAAGGTATTGAGCAATTAACTATTTTAGAGGAAGATTTAGAAAATATTGGTGCTGAAGACTATCATCAATTAATGAGAGCCTGGGAACTAAAACATAGAGCTGTCACTTCTCAGTGTGTAACTGAGCATACATTATTTAGAGAAGAAACAAGATGGCCTGGCTACTATTACAGAGGTGATCATATGAAATTAGATGATGAAAATTGGCACTGCTTAACTGTTTCAAGAAGAGATCCTAAAACAGGTAAATTTGAAATGGAAAAGATGCCTGTTTATCATATAGTTGACGATAAAGAGAAAAAACAAGCCTCATAAATATAAAGATTTACCTATGAGCCTCAACGGCAAGACAGACGAAGAAATTATCAAAATTGCTGATCCAATCTGGAATAATTTAGTAAAATCATCAAACATTAAAGACTATGGTGGATTTACTAGAGATCTGTCATCTCAAATGCTTTATGGAGCTAGTGAAGTTGAATTAGGAAAGCAATGGGCAAGTAACAAGCTAATATCCAGTCTAAAAGAAGGGTGTTCTGCAATAGGATGCTTAAGAAGAGGTGATTACGTAACAATTCTTTATAAACAGAGAAGCACTGATGTTCCTGGTGACTTTCTCGGAAGACTAGTTCTGGGTTTAGAGGGCGATGAGGTTAAAGTATTTGGAGCAACAATTTTTTAAATTTGTTTAAAAAAAAGTTTGCAATTAACCAAACTCGTGATAATTGTCAGAAATGTTTCAAAGTTTAAGTAAAAATTTAAAAAAATTACCAATATTCTTTGAAAGTCAAGTAAGTAAAATAATAAAATCATTTTTATACCTTTTTATATTTTTTGTTTGGGCAATTATTCTTCTAAGCACAGCTCAAAATTTCATTTAATTCCTCATTGGTATTGACTTTGTATTCCCAGAGGAATAGTTAGTTGTAATGGAATATTATCTTCCAATAGCTCAAGTTGACATTAATTTACTTTATATATTTGGTTTAAGTTTAGTAGTAGGAATACTATCAGGTCTATTTGGTGTTGGTGGAGGTTTTTTAATGACCCCATTTTTAATTTTTTTAGGAATTCCTCCTGTTTATGCAGTGCCAAATGAAGCAAGTAATATTTTAGGAACTTCAGTTTCAGGATCAACTACACATTACCTTAAGGGGACTTTAGATTACAAAATGGGTCTTATGATTGTGGTTGGTGGATCGGTTGGTACAGTTTTAGGAATAATTACTTTCACTTATTTTAAAGATATAGGAAAAATAAACGTAGTTATATCACTTGCATATATGTACATCTTAGCAATTTTAGGAACTTTTATGTTAATTCAAGGAGTATCTGAAATTGATAAAGCTAGAAAAAAAATTGTAGTAAAACAGAAACTTCATAAACATTTTTGGATTCATGGATTGCCATTTAGAATGCGATTTAAAAAGTCAAAACTTTATGAAAGCGCATTTACACCTATTATAATTGGATTAGTAGTAGGATTTATTGCTGCTATAATGGGAGTAGGGGGTGCATTTATTTTAGTCCCAGCTATGATTTATTTAATTGGAATGCCCACTAAATTAATTCCGGGAACTTCTTTATTTGTAACTATATTTGTCAGCGCAATTGTTACTATTCTTCATTCCTTTAATTATGGAACAATAGATTTAATTTTAGTTTTTGTTTTAATTCTAGGTTCAATTATAGGTGTCCAATTTGGACAAAAAATTGGAGAAAAAATTGACAGCTCAGAATTTAAAACTATTCTCGCAATATTACTTTTGTTGGTTGGCATAGCAATTGCTTACGATACTTTCATAAAAGAAAAAAATGTAACAGAAACAATTGTTAATGGTTCTATGAATTTAAATCCTGTAAGTGAATTTGTGTTAAATTTCTCAAAAGATTTGCCTATATTCTATGGTTTAACTTCTGTATTGTTAGCAGTAGGATTAGGGGTGGGAGCTGCTGCTTTAAGAAGAACTGTTTCAATTTGGAATAAAAATAGAATTGCAAAATTAAAAACTTAGTTAAGCGCTTCTATATAATTTAGTCATAACAAATTCTTTGTGACCTAGAGCTTCTGCACAAGTTAATCTTCCATTTGCAACACGAATTGTAGATTTAATCAATTCATCACCCGCTTGACTTAAGTTCATTTGACGAGACAAAATTTTTGAAACATCAACGTCAATGTGCTCACTCATTGTTTTTGCAGTTAAAGGATTTGCTGTTAGTTTAATAACTGGTTCAATAGGGTTTCCTATAATATTTCCCTGTCCAGTTGGAAATAGATGAATATTAAAACCACCAGCTGCTTGTAAAGTAACACATTCAGCAGCCGCTGAAGATGTGTCCATAAAATATAAACCAGGTCCTTTTAAAGGTTCCTCTGCTGGTTCTAAAACATCTATGAATTGACATCCTCCAATTTTTTGAAAATTACCAAAGGCTTTTTCCTCAATTGTTGTGAGACCTCCTGCTATATTTCCAGCAGTTGGTTGACTTTCTGATAAGTCATCAGTTGCTTCTCTTAAAATAAAATCATTATAGTCGTTCCATGTTTTTTTAAATTTTGCCTGAGCTTCAGGAGTTTTGCCTCTTTTCTCACATACTGTTTCGGCACCTGTTAATTCAGATGTTTCTCCAAAACATAAATGAACACCTAATGGCTCTAGTTTATCCATAAGATTTCCGACCGTAGGGTTAGATGCGAGGCCTGAGGTAGTATCTGATTCTCCACATTTTACAGATATCCATAAATCACTTAGAGGACACTCTATTCTTTGTTTTTCTGATGCCCACATTGAAAACTCTTGTGCTTTTTTTGAAACTTTTGCAATTGTATCTATATCACCAACACCCTCAATACTAAATCCTTCAACAGGTTTTCCTGTTTTTGCAATTTCATCAACAATTCTTTTTGTCCATTTAGGCTCTATACCAATCACAATGACAGCTGCAACATTTGGATTTTTGCCAGTTCCAATCATTGTTCTAAAGTGTAGTTCTAAATCTGCTCCAAATTGTAATCTTCCAT